>Ga0208940_1000056_pt1 | contig 143801 bp, 123 predicted proteins | sample AD_JPNNA6_MetaG_FD_184445 | JGI IMG/M metagenome (GOLD analysis project Ga0208940, IMG submission 184445) | Active sludge microbial communities of municipal wastewater-treating anaerobic digesters from Japan - AD_JPNNA6_MetaG (SPAdes) (version 2) | ecosystem: Engineered > Bioreactor >... | reverse complement strand
ACGCCTTCTCTTGCCTTTAGTCATGTGATCCTCCTAATAATTTCTCGGAGGATTTACCAACTTATTTTTACCCTATTTTTTTCCCGTTTTCAAAGAAGCGCGACAAATTAATTGTACTCTGTGATAATAATTGTGAAACTCACGAAAATCGATTTTTTTAAAATATTCTTAATAATGTTCACTTTTCTTAATAATTTCAAACATTATGTCAATCTAAATATCCAAGTTGTAAATTTAAATTATAATAGATGCATCACAATAATACCAAGTAGACTCGCGCAACACCCTACTAGATTACCACTTGCAACAAGAAATATTTTTTGTTTATTCTTATATTGAACTGATATTATTATACTCACTTGAAGTGAAAAATACTTCCGCGAGATTATGAAGATTGAAAAATAATATTATTAAAAATCATGTATTGTTTAAAAAAGAATGAAATTCTAAGTTTGATATATAAATTCTGCATCAGTAATATTATTAATGCCTATTCTTTTTCCAAAAAAAACAGGTAATTATCACCTTGGTTTACCGCGTCAAGCAAACGCATCACGATATTATAAATATTCTTCTTCATTACTATTTTATCTATAAACAGATCTGAGTGTTTTTTACTAATCGGTTTATCCTTCTTACCTGAAGTATCCCAAAAATATGATGGCATACCCAAAGCTGGAAAGAATCTAATGTGTATTAATTGCCAGCGCATCCACTCTGAAAATGTAATATGCTTAACTTTCTTAACTTTAAAACCAGTTTTTTTTGCAAGAATATTCAGCGATTTTACTGAATAATAATTAACATGATACGGGACATGCCAGTGAAGCCATTTATTGGAAAATAATTTAGCGCCAAGTCCATTAGAATTAGGAGTACTCACAATCACCGTGCCTCCTTTTTTAACTACTGTTGAAATTCCTTTCATAAACTCGACGGGATCAACGATGTGCTCCAGCAACTGATCCATGGTCACATAATCAAAATATCCAGCCTGATACAGATCAGGTGAAAACTTTCCAAAATGAACATTGAAATTATATTTCTCAACAATTTTCCTTATATTTTCATCAACTTCGACGCCATAGGCATCGCATCCCCTTTGCCGGTAATATCCAAGGGTCTCACAGAAACCAGATCCGATTTCAAGCACTTTGACATTTTTGGGTACCCAGCGAAATGCTGAACGGTATAATCCTTCGAACCAGGCTTTACAACCCTTAACCTCTACAGCAGGTTTATACTGATCAATAGAGTATGAAGAACGAGGATAATAATCGGTATACAACCTGCTGACCATTACATCAGATATGTCTGCCAAAAGAGTTTTATGATTGCAGTCGCGACAACGAAGAAGATCAAATGATCCCGGATATCCATACCGATCATCATACAGCCCAGATATCATCACATGGGTATTGGAGCTTCCGCAGATGATACAGTTTGTATTCATTCTAAAACTACCAGCACATGATCCGGACCTATCGAGGGAAGCCCGATGTATTGCCCATTATATATCTGATTATAAATCTCTTTATTAATAATTTTGGATATAGGATTTTTATATCCCACTGCAGCATATGTTAATATCCATTTGTTTAATGCAAAGCCGGAGAAATTTTTATAATACTTTTTTGAAGGAAAGATAATGTGCTCTGGATATTTAATATACCACCAGTTTGATCGGGAAATAATCGCACTAATGCTGTTCATATTGCCAGTTAAAATGGCGAGTTTACCATTTCTTTTCAAATGATCGCGACAGAAACGGAAAAATCCAGAGCAATCATACAGATGTTCAACCAGATCAAAGGCGGTGATAACATCAAATGTTTCATCAATTTCAACTATAGAACTTACGCACCTGTGGCCTTTCTCGATAGCCTGGTTGCGGCTCTCTTCTGAATATTCAACACCAGTTGTTATACAACCTTTTGATTTTGCGAAATCAAGAAGCAATCCCGTATTACAACCGATATCGAGCACCTTTACATTGTTTTCGAAGAGCTTCCCAAGAGCATTGAGAATATTTTTTGATTTCACTTCTTGGAATGGGATTTTCGACCATCTATTAGAACTTGAACCAAAAGAATATAATTCGATAATTTTTTTTTCAGGAATGATATTCTGAACAAAGGAAGATCCGCATTTATTGCACTTCCAATATTCCGGTGTATTTGATATTTCAATTACATGCGTTGAAAACATCACCGGCGTATGATACGCTATGTCGCCAATTTTATATATATTCGCATCAAAACATAACGGACATTTTTGATGTCTCAAGGTATTCATTAGTCACTATCACCACAATTTGCCACTTGTATTTTTTGTTAGTGATTCATAAAGATTCATATCGTTTTCATTATCAACTTCAAACCATTGGCCGTTGACTTTCACTGTATTAATGACCGCACCTCTCTTCAGAAGAGCTGAAAGCATAGATGTCATATCATGTTTGTTTCTCTGCTGTGCCGAACATGAATCAAGATATGTCTCAATCGTTTTATACCCTTCAGGAGTTATTTTAAGAAGACCCATGTATTGGCCCTTAATCTGTTCAACATTCTTTGTTTTTCCTCCGATTTCCGTTAAACAGTTGTTTTCATTTATGGAAAATGTCTCGGCATCATCGAGTGGGTTTGCAAATCGTTTACTCCATAATGAAAACCAGTCCGCATCATAGGTGATGGCTATGTTGCCAGGCGAGTTCATCAGCCTTTTGACGGTATCACTTGAATATACGATGTCGGAATAGCTTATGATGCACGTAACTTTTTTGAGCCATTCCGCGGCACAGACCAGAGACATGACCATATTTGTTTCTGACCAGCGCGAATTGGTAAAATAATGTATGCTCGGATCGGTAAACAGTTCACCCATATATCCCCTGACTAAACCAATGCCTTCAATTCCAGCGCCCTGGAGTGCCTCAAGTTGCCACTGAATGAGTGGCTTTTTTGACAAGGATACGAAACACTTAGGTCTGTCATCGGTCAGGGACCCCATGCGTTTCCCCCTTCCGGCTGCTAAAATAATTGCTTTCATTCTTTATCAACCTCAAAAAAATATCTGAGCAAATCCATTTGATTTTCTACAAAAGGTTCCTCGCGTTCAGGATGCCACATCTGACCGTATATGTTATATGTTTTATGGGAAAATGCTTCAATTACACCATCTTCACTCTGTGCGAGGATATTAAAATTTTCAGATAACGATGCAACAGCATAATTATGATATGAGTTTACAGTATTTATTTTTTGTATAAGCCCGGCTACATGACTATTGGAACCATCAGAGACTATCAACGAATGCCTTCGACTTACATGTCCCTCCACTTTTCTCAGTTTTATATTGAAGTAATCAGCAATCAGCTGCATGCCACGGCATATGCCAATAATAGGGATTCCATTATCAATGCCAAATTTTATAATTTCCTTCTCAAGTGTATCCCTCTTGAGTGACAGCTTATTATTATCGGTGAAACGATACAAATCATTACCGCCGGTCAGAAGAATTCCCTTAATATCTATACCGTCAAAATACGATCTATATTCATAATGCGTGGGTAATAGTATCGGCATGTATCTCAACCGTTCAAACAACATGGCCCATCGCACATCCAGTGCATCTCTGATCTCATGATAATCAGGATTATCCATCAACCGCTGAGTAATTGCTATGCATTTCATGATATTATCCATACAGTTTTGTTTGAACAGTCAATTTCAATGATGTTCGCCTTTGACCACTCAAGAAAATTTTTCTCACCAGCACCTATAACAGCGGGGATTCCCATTTCAGCGCAGCGTATCGCCATATGCGAATTAGCCCCTCCGAATTGGGTTACAAGACCTGATATGTTTTTGGTGAACAGGTAATCATAACCCGGATCTGCTGATTTAATGAAGGCTATTTTTTTCTCAACATCCTCTCTCTGAAAATCATCCTCGCAAACAACTGGCCCCTGAACGCATTCCAGGGTAATAAAATTTGGCTCTTCCTCTTCAAGATAAAATCCGTATATGTCTTCAGCGTTACGAATCAATGCCGGTAATCTTATCGCTTTGGTGTATTTATATGACTCCTTATGAATTGATATATCGTTGAATATGATTTCTTTAATATTCTTATGATCAATTGTTGCGTATAAATTTAAAATGGTGCGAATATCAATATACGCAAGTTCATCTCTCTTAAAACCGTATTTATTACCTAACATCTCAACGTATTTCAATATTTCACTTAATGATCTGGTAAAAACGAACTTGGAGTACTCTCTTCCCTCAATCGATTCCTTTATAAATAGCATCAAACGATCAGCGGTGGTTTTTATACCATTTTCCATTAATGCTAAATCAATCTTGCCCATCTGAGCTGGCGAAAATTTATATTCATATAATTCACATGCCTGGCTAGGTAGAGTGGAAAAATAATCATCGAAACTTTCATCATAACGCAATGAAAGGATATTATAGGTGTTGGGTCTCAAATGGCCGTATGTCTTGAGAAAATCCTCTTTTGTCCTTTCTCCCCTGCCCACTTCGCACAGTGCGCTATTCAGCTTTTTTGCCACGGTGTTCAGGGATCCCATAAACTGCTCATATTCATTTTTAGTAATAATGCCAAGCTCAATAAATGACATTAAGAATTGTACTCCTATAAAAGCGGCGCGGGCTATTCCTGCGAAAGGAAGAGTTCCAAAACGTTTGCAATCCTCTGTAAGCCAGTAAATCTTGTCTAATATCGATATATTCGATTCGATAATCATCCGGTATTTTTCTTCAAGGGTTCCAATCTTTTTTAAATCCTGTTTATAAAGGCCGTTGTCAGGATCAATAATATTATTAGTTAAATCTAATAATGCATATTCAATCCGTTTTATTTCATTCTCATTAAAACCATTCCCCAACAGTTTTTTCAATCGTTCGGGCAGATTGAGATAATAACAGGAATGGACTATTTCAAATTCAACTTTATCATGATGGGTGGGTATTCGATCCAGTTGATCGATATAATAAGTAACAAGCTTTTCAGCAATTTTATTATTTAAATTTTTTGGAATAAATGAATTAAAATCCACGCGGACATCAATATAGGGAATCCCCAAGAATGAATGCATCAGAGGGTGCGAACGAAGATTTCGGTATCCGTAATTATCCCTCTGATACGCCCATATATTATCCGTAACAATCTCTTTATAAAGGGATAAGGCGAGCTGCTTTGGCTTTAGACCTATGATCTCAGCCGGATTCCAATCCGGCATTACACCATAAATGACCCGGTCTCCGAACAGATGAGGATAATGCGTCGATAAATCCATGATTTTGTAATACAGTTTCGAAAGAGGGCTCTTCAATTCAAGATGTGAAAGATCCTCCTTGTTTTTAACTATGATCGGCCTTACCTGGAAAATATATAGCGAGTCATTCTTATCGAAGGCAAATTCAATATCAAGGAACTTGTTGTCGCAAATGGATTCTAATTCCATGCATGAGGCAAACAGGGCATCGAAATAATTGTTTCCGGATGGGAACGGCGCGTGCTTGTAATAGACATACGTTTTGCTGTTTGAACGTCCTCCGGTAACCGTATCACTTTTACCGGTATCATCATAATTTATTATATAGTAGGGTGCCAGAGTATCTATGTCAGCAGTAAAAACAACACCGGCGATTTTGATTCCTTCAAGCATGGGCTGGATTATGACTTCATCCGAACTGTCAACAGAGTCATACGAATCAAAGACGGTCCGAATCGATTGACAAAGCTCTTTATCATTATCCTTGTTTACATCGAGAATGCTCTTGAAATGACCGGCATTCGATGAAACGAGATTATCTTCGGCACTTGAGGATGAACGAATAATCAAATGCGATTCGCGGAACTGACGTTTAATAGCATCAATGCTGTTTTTTTCATTTGCAATAAACTCAGAATACTTTAAAAGCATAATCGGAAGAATTCTAGCCGAAGTGATAACTTCAGATAGCATTTTCAATGATTTACCCTTTGTCGCAAGATTAATAGTCATAATTTGATCTGTCACCAATAATTAAATTCTTTGAACGGTCCAAGCACGATTCTTATATGGGATTTCGATTGTATTATAGGATTTAATATAATCTTCTATCATTCTCATTATTTCACACCACTTTTCCTCGCCTGCCTGTGACCTTATATCATTAACAGAATTCCATGCACCCAAATATCTTTCCTGAGTCATAATTTCCAGATGATCGACCTCAAAGAAAATAGTCTTATTAAAATGACCGGTTGACACAAGGATTTCTTCCCATTTTTTTGTCTGCGATTGAGATCCTGATGAAACCCTTTTCAGCGTTGGAACTATTTCAAAAATTCTGTTCTCTATCTTTTTACCTAATTCCGATGCCTCAATATTTCTCGGATTCCATATGACAGTAAGGTATCCGCCCGGTTTTAGAATCCTGTGAAATTCTGGCAATGATAATGTATGGTCCGTCCAATGAAATGAAGAAGCCATTGTGACCCAATCCACACTTTGATCCGGCAATCCTGTTGCTTCTCCACTTCCTTCACGCCATTCAGTATTCCATTTTTTTGTATATTGAAAACCTTCTTCTCTCATTGCGTTATTTGGTTCTACAGGTATTGTCTTAACACCTCTTTCAAGCAGCATTTTTGTCAATTTCCCAGTCCCGGCGCCCACATCTGCAGCCGTAAAATCTTTTTTTTCATAAAATCCCGTATACTTCAATAATGCATCAATTATTAAATCATTATATGCGGGTCTATAAATATAATTTTTTGCAAGTTCGGTAAAATCACCTGGTTTCATTGATTCTTTCATATTTCATCCTTCAAATTTATTATTACTGAAGTTATATATCCTCTGTGCCTTTTCATGAATGTTATCTTTAAACGAATTATCAATTATAATATCGCAATTACTAGGCTTGTCATAGGAAGTGTTTACCCCCATAACGCATTCGGCACTTCCATCCATTGCTTTTGAATAAATGCCTTTCTGGTCCCTCTTGATCAACTCATCCATGCTGCAATCTATATATATTTCCATGTATTTACTAATATTGTTTCTATTATAATCATGCACTTCTTTAAAAAGTGAAATTGTAGAGCATACTACATCAACACCCTGGTCGGTAATCATTTTGCAGAGGCGGCAATAATTCATCGCCAGTTGTTTTCTTTCATCTATCGAGTGGCCATAATCATTGCCGAGCACTGACCGCAACACATCTCCATCCAAAAACAACACATTCGGTTTTTCCTTTCGAATTATATCAAATAATGTTTTCCCAATTGTTGTTTTTCCTGCTCCGGATAAACCGGTTATCCAGTACAGAACACCCTTGTTGTCATTTTTCATAATATCTTCGGATTTCTCTCATAAAAGTATTCAATAATCCGCTTCTTTTTATACGGGACATTAGATCGTTACTGCGAGACGGTTGATTTAATATACCATTAATATTTAATAAACTAATTACCTCATTAAAATCAGCGGGTACACGATTAATTACTTCATATAGACTATTTACTAGATAGTAGCTTTCCCACTCCTGTAAACGGGCTCGATTGATTAAATCTTTATTTAGGTTAAATCCAAATGACACCATATCCCTGACGAAATTATTGTAGTCATCTCTTTTATTACAATGTTTAAATTCATCAGTATACAATTTATCCTTGAAAAAAGGCAGAATCTGAACACTAGGATATAATTTCTTTACATTGTCTTCACGATCCGTCTCGGTAGTTTCATAGTTGAAAAATTTCAGCAGATTTGCGCATGATTTTTCGATTCTTTTTATAACATCGCCATCATCTTTCAACCCTTTCCATGAGCCGGGTTTCCCGCTCCGGTTTATCAACTCGCCGTCTTCCGGGTTTTCTTCCATGTATTTCCTTTCAGCTTCAACTGCCTTTTCGAATGTAGATGCTGCGGCAGCCGACCTGATTTTTTCCATCGAATAATCCAGATCGCAATTGGCGAGAATATTTTTAAGTAATTCAACATCATTAGATTTATAGTCTTCAAAACGAAAAATTTTCAAATCTTCATGTTTCATCCAAAGCCGGTTAAACAAAATCCAATGATCAATTTTATTCAACAGTGTCCAGATGTCGGGAAAATCAATAAATTCCCTGAAGGATAAATCCGGGTTTTCTCTTTTATATCGTGAATATATCGAATCGCGAGGGTCACGTATGAAATAAATTATTCGTTTCCCCAAGAACTTCTCCGAAGGCCATTCATGAGTCCACTGCACCTCCACATCGTCCCTGAAATTGAAACGCTCATAGGTAGTTAAAGCGGGCAACCATTTTTTCAATAAATTCTCATGTGGGCTTAGAGTATATGAACTGTTTGCATACATCCACATCGGAAATTGTGAATTCCTGTACGTTTTAACGCCCAGCTCTAAAAAGCAATTAATGAGCCACGTGGCACCAGATGGTTCTCTTGGCGATACAATACAAATTTTTCTACTTTCCACGGCCTTCCAGACTCCATGTCATACGTTGATTCACAACACCCCAACGCCCATCGAAATTGCTGCCATTCAGAAAGCAGGGAAGAACGCTAAACGATTGGCAATTATCAATCCATTCAAGAAAGATCATATGGTCATCAAATACGCCGGCTGCAATATAATAATCGCCCGTCAGCAATCCGATATTTTGCGTTTGAATAACTACAGTATAATCACCATGATTTATATCAAGCACTTCATGATCCCGCTGATGAGAACTGATCAGAGGTTTTCCATATATGTCAAAAATAATAATCCAGAAAGACATTTTACCTGAATATTTGGATTCAAGCTTAATCTCGAACTTAATGTCCTCTCCTATCAAAAAAGTATTTTTTGGCTCATTCTTCATGTTCATGATTGAACATTCTTTGAACATGATCAGTCCATTTCCTCTTATACGCATCGCAGGTAAAATGTTAACCGTCGTACTTTTTATTTCGATATTATTATATTCAGCAAGTACTTTGATGGTTTCATCATATATCTTGACTCTACCAGCTTCCAGCAACAAGCATTTATTGCACAAGACTCTTATAGTCCCCATATTGTGACTGACAATAAGTACTGTTATTCCACTCTTTCCAAAATTTTCAATTTTGCGGATACATTTTTTTTGAAATTCTGCATCACCAACGGCAAGCACTTCATCAACCACCAGTATTTCAGGATCAAGATGGGCGGCGACAGCAAACGCAAGACGGACATACATTCCGGATGAGTACCGTTTTACAGGAGTGTCTATAAATTGTTCAATTTCAGAAAAATCAACAATCTCATCGAATTTTTTTGCTATTTCATTTTTTTTCATCCCTAGGATGGAGCCATTCAGATACACATTTTCCCTGCCGGTTAGTTCCGGATGAAATCCGGTACCGACTTCAAGAAGACTTGCAATCCTGCCGTTTAATTTTATGATACCTTTTGTCGGCGACGTGACCCTGGAAAGTATCTTTAATAGTGTTGATTTGCCCGCACCATTTCTACCGATTATACCAATAGTATCTCCCTGTACAACATCAAATGAAATATTTTCAAGGGCCCAAAAATGACCCAACGCATCAAGATGACGCGCGCTGGTTTGCATTTTAATAATTGCATTAGGATCCTCTTTACCCCTGTACCTGGCCCACAAACTCTGAATGTCTTTATAGAGCATTCCATGATTGATGGTACCAACGCGATATTCTTTTGAGAGATTCTCTACCTGTATGACTAAATCATTCATCAAGCCGCTATACTGTATCCATAAAAGATTTTTCAATTCTGTTGAACAGAATAATACCCACAAACAAAATACCGATTGTTATTCCAACACTGATTAATAAATGTTGATAATTGACGCTGCCAGCACCAATAAATGCATAGCGAAAAGTCTCGACTATAGGCGCCATGGGATTGATTACATAGACCCATTTCCACTGAGCTGGTATTATTGAAGTCGGATATACTACGGGCGTCCCATACATCCAGAGTTGGACGCCAAAACCTACAAGATAAGACAGATCACGATATTTAGTCGTTAATGATGATATCAGCACCCCGATGCCAAGACCCAATGCCGCCATTTCAAGCAAAAGAAAAGGAATTAAAAGAATGTAATAGTTAGGTCTGACCTGTGCGGTATTAATATAGAAATAACCAAAAATAAAGAAAAAAAGTAAAAATTGAACTGAGAATAATATCAGGTTGGTGATAACAACTGAGACCGGTATGGCAAGTCTTGGGAAATATACCTTACCGAAAATCCCCGCATTGGCAATGAAGGTTTCCGAGGTTTTCGTCAAACAGGCTGAAAAATAGTTCCAGCAGACTATTCCGGACATGTAAAACAGCACATGCGGTATACCGTCAGTCGGAATTTTAGCAACCATGCCGAAAATTATAGTGTAGACAACGGTTGTGAACAACGGCTGCAGCAGGAACCACAGGGGACCCAGTATCGTCTGTTTATATACGGATATAAAATCGCGCCGTACAAATAGAATGATTAAATCACGATAGTGCAGCAAATCTCTGATATTGATATCAAACCAGCCGCTCTTCGGTTTGATAATAGATGTCCACTTTTCACCGTCGTGTTGTATTTTCATGTGTCACTATGCTTACTGATGCATCTTATTAGTCTAAAAAATTAGTATCGAAGTTATTGTGTGCCTTACTGTTTCCCGGTTTCATTCCAGATTATAACTGATGATCCGATATTAAATGTATATTTCAATTTTTCGTATTCCTCCTTGTTCAGGACCAGACTTCGAATTTTTCTTTTAATAAGTCTCTCCGCTGTCTTCTCAAGGTTTTGAAGATAATGCCTGTCAATATGGCCAACAATGACAACATCAATAATCCCGGAGTCTATTCCTTTAGCGTAATCTCCGGTCACAAATGCGAGTTCGACTGTTCCCAGCTTGGAAAGAACCATATCGATCAATTGATCGATACCGGTAAATTTTCTTACAAGACTCTGTAAATCGGGATAAAGAGGATGTTTTTTATTTGCCTGGTACAACTTGGTCCTTCCATTCGGGAAGGAAACCAGCAGTCCAGCTTTTGCAAGGCGATTTAATTCGACACGAATAGCATTTGTTGAATCCCCAAATTCATCTGCGAGCCCGCGGAGATACGCCTGAGTGTCAGTATTGATAAAAAACTTTAGTAATAGTTTAACCCTTGTCTTTGATGTAATTAATGAATCAAGCATATAGATACGATAGACACCATCCAAATATGGAGTAAAAATATTACTCATTAAAATACATGTCAAGTTTTTTTTATGACAAATTACCCATACCATCAATGTTATCTAACATTTTAGTCTGCAAAAAATCACTCGAAATCTTCTGGTCTTCCGGATTGATGGTATGGACCCAGCCGATATTTGTTAAAAGTAAATTTTTCAGAGGTCTACAGGAAGGTGTGCTATGGGGCATAGTCGTATTTCACATTGCCATTGTGGCATTGACTTGATTAAAATATCTTCTTTTTCTAATCTCGTTTTCCGCGCCATTGCATCTATTTTTATTCACCCCGGGGATGAATAACCGATCTGTTTCGATGGTTACTGGCTTACATACCAATCATACACCTTTCTGACGCCCTCTTTGAGATCGACCTTCGGTCTCCAGCCAAGAGAATGCAGCCGCTCGACATCAAGAAGCTTTTTGGGCGTTCCGTCCGGTTTTGTTGAATCGAAAAAGATATCACCCTTGAAACCGACTGTATCCTTGATCATATACGCTAGTTCTTTTATAGGAAGGTCCATTCCGGAACCGATATTGATGATCTCGCCGATCTGCTGGTAATCATATTCCTCCATGAGAAAAACAACCGCGTCTGCAAGATCTTCAGAATACAGAAACTCGCGGTAGGGGCCGCCGGTGCCCCAGAGCACAACAGTGACGTTTGATGATCCTTGTTTAATGCCATAGTGATTCAGCAGCGTGATAATGTCAGGGCCCTGAGAACTGGCATCTATTTTAACATCTTTACCGCCGACATTGGCGCTTGAATTACCGAATCTTAAAAAATCTTTTATTATAAGATCATAACGCTGTTCCGAAAGGAGCTTGGCGAGATGGATCTTTCTTATCATCGCCGGCAAAACATGGGAACTGACAAGATCAAAATTGTCATATAACCCATAAAGATTCGTAGGCATGACGGATATAAAATTTGTTCTATATTGTTCGTTATAATACCTGCATAGCTTTATGGCCGCTATTTTAGCGACTGCATAAGCCTCATTGGTTGGCTCTAATTCGCCGGTCAAAAGAAAATTTTCATTCATCGGCTGGGGCGCAAATTTTGGATAAATACATGACGATCCCAGATTGAGAAGTTTTTTAGTCTCGAATTTATAAGCAGCATGAATAACATTAGCGGCGATGATTAAATTATCATAAATGAACTCGGCCTTGAATGTATTGTTCGCCAAAATACCCCCGACTTTGGCAGCGGCTAGAAAAACATAGTCCGGTCGCTCATTTTCGAAAAAATCTTCAGTTTCATTTTGTCTTGATAAATCAAGCTGCAAATATCGAACTGAATCGCTTTTTATGGATGGTTCGCATTTATGATAATTAGCAACGATATTTGAATACCCTTTATTCACCAATGATCTGATAATGGATGAACCGACAAGTCCTGAACCGCCGGCAACAAATAGTTTCGAATTATTATTCATTTTTTTTGACCATACAATAAATAATTATACTGTTTCATATTCACAGCATTTTTATCCCAACAATTTCTCGTATTCAATGAGAAATTTGGAAATAATTGCTTGAAAATTGCAAGAATAAAATAAGATTATTATAGAATATGCATTTACAGGTAAACTATATAATAACAACTGGCTTGGCCAATAAAAAAAGATGATCGGATAACAATAAATTCGGATATTTGCAGATTACAACTATCTATCTATCATTAATGGTTAGTGCCCCTATTGATTAATATTCCTGAAACGAATTGTAATAATCAATAATTTTACAATAATTAACATTTTCTGGCATCATACACGAATCAACGTAAACAAACCACTCATTGTAATATTAATAATGCCCTCATGCAACCATGGCCATTTTATCGCTGATGACATAACATCCATATTATTGCAGCAAGGTAATTTTAAATAGATTATATAATTATGGATGGCGGCTCTCAGGATAAGACCACCGAATTATTAAAAAATTGAAAAACTCGTTAAATCAACGGTAAATTTATTTCATATAATAAGCGCCATTGGTGTATAAAAGAATAAGGTATGGAATTTCGGCAATTGCCTCGGCGTCAGTTTTCGCTGGACCTGCGAAAAGGACAACGGCCAGTCCCATGCTGTAAACAAAGACCCAAGCCTTGCCATGGCCGATTATATCGCACGGCTGAATTCCAATGACTACTCCGCATCATCCGACGTATTCAAGACCGCCGCTGATTTTTTCTAAGTCCATCCTGACTGCGGTATGGCATATGGCCGCGACTACCATGATAACTGTTCGACCCTTTAACCGTGACATGTTATAATATGAATGCTTCATCCTGCAGCCAGCAGCGTTCATGCGTGGAGAGGCGTTCATCTCAATCGATCAACCGGATGAAACGCTGGATTGGTGGATGAACTGGAACCTGTGTCTGCGACTCTCGGCTTCTTTTGATGTGCAATGCATTCCCGCATGGTTTACCTACTGTCGATAGCTTAGTGTGATATAATTCTTCGAAGAGGATTATGGCTACAATAAAGAGCTATATAGTATTATCCGAAAAAAATCATCCTTTTTTTAATAAATACGCATTCAACAAATGGTATTTTTTTTATGCTGCATCCAAGTCATCTCAGGGGACATATGGAGCTGAAATACAAGACGAACAAGCTCAAGACAGCATCCTTCTTCACATGAAGGGGATCCCGGGACGCTCCTACTCAAAAAAACGCTCCGTATCGGCCTGCCTGGTCAGATCCAGCTCATTGCGGGTCCTGGTTACTATGCTCGCATAACCCAGTTCAAGGAGGGTCCTATGGAGAGACGATCCAACCAATACGGTATATCCCGCGACATGTATTATATTTTTTTATCAATATTCCTGTAGATACCTTACCTGACTATTATTAAATATGGTTTCTACATATTTATTATAACGATTCAGTCAAACACTTTGTATCAACAATAATTTTTTCAAATCCTGATAATAGAGAAATGAGGGAGAGTATAAACAAACTATAATCCCAGGGCCTCGCAGTAACCTGAAATGACTGCATCGTTGAGTTTCGGCACTTTAGCATCAACGCGGTAGCCAGTGATGCCCATGCGGCAAAGATGGCCCGGGTTGTTATAAAGCCAGAATATCCTATTGATTATCTTATTCTCCAAATAGCTGTTCCGGGGCTTCAATCGCTCCTGCCCTTCCATGTATGCAGGTTTGACATGGCCGGTCATATTATAGACCTTTTCCGGTTCAAAGGCTTCTCTCAATCTGCCGGTCAACGGCCCCTGGGTATGGGTCCGCAGGTCAATACCCGCGTCGGCGATTGATTGATACTCAAACAACTCCTCCTTCGAAAGGCGGCCTGTCATGCGGACCTTTTTTTCAAGACGGTGCGTTTTTATCAGTTCCTGGACGGAACCTTCACCCGGGGAACGGTCGCCCACCAGGATGCAATGAAGGGCCGGTACCTGTCTCCGGATCGAGGCGAGGGCCTTTATCAATGCCCCGGCGCCGGGCAGAGCGCCGTCGTCTCCCAGCACTATCATGACAAAGGCGTTCTTCGGTATCCTGAGCCGCTTTCGGGTCTTGACAACATCGGGTCCGTCGGCATAACTGCTGATTTCGGAGCCTTTTGCTATGACGGCGCATTTGCGGCGAGGCAGCCGGTAGTGATGCACCGGGTGCTGGTCCCTTATTATAATGGATTGCGCTTTTTTCACCAGGAACGATTTGCGGTACAGGTTCCGGTCGAGGTACAGCTCCTTGTTGCGGTTGCCCAAGGGCCCCAGCAGCCGGTACCAGGCGTAAAACCGGAGTTCCGGATAGCTGAAGCAAAGGCGCAGGACATTAATGAGCCTCCCTTTTCGCATGCTGCACTTCAGGGAATCAATGACATGGAGGTATGTCCGGTTGAGCTTCGCGTCATCCAGCTCAATGATGCCGCCGTACCTGCGGATATAGGGGAACATGTAGCTGTGGTGCCGGTAATCATCGCCGACCTTGAACAGCACGGTATCGTAGATATAATGGTTGCGATAGAATTTTTCATGATTGATAATGCGGAACCCCGGTGATTCCATGCTTTTCGGCGTGTAATCCCCGGCCACATACGCGTCCACGAAGAGACCCGGCTTCTTCTTCAGGAGCCCCTGTATCAGCCTGGTGTTGTATTTGGCGATTTCCGAATCTATCGGCTCCAGGGGCGTGAATATGGCGATGCGCGTCACCGACGTGCTGACCCTCTTCTCCCCGAACATTCTCATGAAGAACCGCAGCATGTAATTGGTGCCAATTTCCGTAAAGAACAAGGCCGTCTTGACGAGGATATTTTTGTGGCGCAGCGATATCAGGTACTGCAGGGGGAACATGGTGGCCTGGTAGTACCAGCGGTTCATTATGTACCGGGGAAACCCGGAATAGGTCATCAGTATCCTGTCACGTTCGGCGATCATGCTTTTGTTGAAGATGAACGACTTGATGCCGTCATACTGCCGCCAGCAGGCGATCCAGTGGGGGAAAAACGTGATGGTGTATTTCTGCGCTATCCTCAGCCAGTAGTCCCAGTCCATGCACCAATTGAAGCTTTCATCGATGGGGCCGGTGTCCCTGACCACCTCGCTCCGGACGAAAACCGCAGGCTGGAGTATGAAGCATTCGTGCTGCAGTATGCGCTTGCTGAAGCTCAAGGTGGTGCAGTTATCGTGGAAATCCCTGAAGATTTCTTTTTTTTCGTTCACGCAATAGCCTCGGCCGTATATCATGCCCGAATTGGGATGAGCAGAGAAAAAGTCGAGGACCTTCGAGAAGACGTCGGTGCCGATATAGTAATCGTCTGAATTGAGCCACGCGAAAAAGTCACCGGCCATCAGTGATATTCCCTTGTTTATCGCGTTTGACTGGCCGTTGTCAGGTTCGCTCATCCAGCGGTAGCTTATGCCGCGGCAGTTGCAGAATGCAAAAGGTGATTTCTTTGTTACATAATAGATCAAACCGTCCCGCTGTACGGTTTTGCAGTTTTCCTGGAGCAATTGCTCATATTTTTTGATGATCGAAACCGAATCGTCCGTGGAGCCGCCATCAACAATAATATAATCAATGTAAAAATCACCGGATTGATTCAACACTGATGATATGGTATCATCCAGGAAACAACCCTGGTTATACGACGGTGTAATAATAGAAATAGTATCCATTGCACAAGTTTTCTACATATGTATCGCTGGTTATTTTAAGCCAAAAGCAGCCTCGCATTGTGATGTGCCCGAAGTAGATTATACTTCAATGGAACATACAATACACGCAGGAGACATACATAGAATAATAATAGAATTGGATTTATATGACAAATAATTATTACAAATTAATGTCAATAATTATATACCCTAGTGACATTCATTTCGGCAATTATTTATTAAAAATTTCATCATTATGTCTCCAGACCCGGCTATTTTCTCTTGTCATTTCACCATATAGTGTCCTGATAATACGCTATCGGCCCAAATTTTTTTTCATACAGATAAAATTTTCTTCGCAGTTTCATCCCGCAGGTGAATCGATACCGGCACGATCATCAGTCGTGAAGAGCAGGCTCTCAATTCCTGACGGGGAGCATAAGCATGCTCAGCGGATCAACGTTGACGTCCTGGATCATCAGCGAGACATGGAGGTGCGCCGCCGTGGACAGCCCGGTGGAACCGACGCTGCCGATCCGCTGTCCCGCCTTTACCATGTCCCCTTCCTTCACGGCAAAGGAGCTGAGATGCATGAAATATGAAAAGATCCTGTTGCCGTGATCGATGACAATGAAATTACCCTCGTAGTACATCGGCTCGGCAAGCACGACTTTTCCGTCCGCCATTGAAAATACCGGCTCTCCGGATTTTCCGCGCAGGTCGATCCCCCTGTGCACATTCACCTTGTCCTTGAACCTGGTCTTCTTCCCTTTCCTGTTTTTCCGGTACTGCATGATATTCCTCTTGGACCAGAAGGAAGAGGTCACATAATGGCTGTCGCGGGGATGGGACAGGGACTGGCCCAGCAGGTCGGGACCGGTCCTGCCGAAGACCAGGTTTTTCTTGACGGAGCATTTTTGTATGAAGGCCATCTCTTCTGCCGTGGGGCGGTAGTCAACATCGGAATACCTACCCAGGTCAAGGGCCCCCGGCGGATACTGGTAATCGGTTTTCGCGACATCCACGGTGAAGTCCTTTGCCCTGCTTTCGCCGCCAACGGAATAGACGATCAGCAGGGACCTTTTGCCCGGAACGGTCTCCGGGTGTATGCCGAAGAGCGCCCGGTATCCCCAGTTCCGTTTCGACAGGGTTATCTCCCTGCCGTCAAAGTACATCTTCCTGGCATTGAAGGCGCTCTCCTTCGCCGGAGGGTCCTGGTACACTTCAGCGTAGACGGTCATTCCCTGGGCGAATCTTCCGGCGAAAAGATCGACGTGCATGTCCCCGTCCTTGAACTGCCGGCACTGGGCCGCCGGAGGCCGGTAACCGAGGGGAAGCTTCACCTCGGCAAAATGCCGGGCCGGCGGCGTCGACTCCTGGTCAGTCCTGCTTCGGCCGAGAGAGATTTCATTGAAGAGCAACAATACACCGCAGCATATAATACCCGCGGCAGACAGGGCGGATTTTCTCATGGGAACTATGACCTCTCCATTGTAACAATCGGCACGGCGCGGGGATTTCGACAAATAATTATCCCGGCGGCGCGATTTTTCAGGGGACATAATGTTTACCGCCAAAATTTTTTAGCGCGCGTATTATTAGCAGTTGACATAACGGGCAGTATATTTAAAGTTTCCCTTCACATGAAATAAATAGGAGGCTGTCATATGGCTCATGTTATTAGTGATGAATGCACAAACTGCGGCGCCTGCGAACCCGAGTGCCCGGTTGAAGCGATAAGCGAAAAGGGCGACAAAAGAAAAATCGACGCCGACGCCTGCACCGACTGCGGCGCCTGCGCGGCCGTTTGCCCGGTTGACGCGATTTCACCTGCGTAAACCGCATCATCATCTGTAAACAAGAGCCCGCTTCCGGTTCACGGAGGCGGGCTTTTTTATCTGCGCCGGTTTCGGCCGGATGGATTACTTGTGGTAGTTCTCTTTAATGAAATTATTGAGATACTCGTCAGGGCTGTCTACAGCCTCCCGGGGAATGGTGAAGTGTTCGAGCTTTACGAGACGGAGTCCATGGTAATAATCGTGGAAGAGCTCGCTGCAGAGCTGTTTGATGCTCTTGAGTTTCTCCCCGGCCATCTCCTGTATCTTCTCCACCGCTTCCTTCTCGAATTCAAGATAGATGCCGTGCTCCACGAGAAAATCCTTCTGGAAGCTCTGTATCCCGTCCTCGATGAGCAGCTCCTTCAGGGCCTCGGCCGGGCTCTCAATCACCCTCCGGTCCACGACGAGCCTCTTGATGTTCGTCGAGGGCAGGCTCTTTTCGAATTTTATCAGCACCTTCTCGAAGACGCTCAGGAGGCCCCGGGCGCCGGTCTTTTCGCTGTGGGCCTTGCCCGCCAGGAGGCGAAGGGCCTCGTCGGAGAAGCTCAAGTCTATGCCGTAGGACCTGAAATCCATCTTCTTTCCAAGGACGACGGTGCTGTACTTGTTTTTCAGAATCTTGTACAGGCCGTCCTCGTTCAGGTCGTTGAGCACGACGTATACCGGGAGCCGTCCCACGAATTCCGACTCGAAGCCGAATTCGATCAGGTCCTCGGTCTTGACCTTCTTTAGAATATCCTGCCGGTCCTCCCCGGCTATCTTCGTCTTCTCGAAGCCGATCGACTGCTTGTTGAGCCGCTTGTTGATAATCTCCTCGAGGCCGCTGAAGGCGCCGGAAACGATGAAAAGGATGTTCCTCGTGTTTATCTTCTGCCGTGACACCTTGCCGGTCCTCTGGGCCTCCATGGCCGCCTCCACCTGAGACGCAAGGTCATGGGGCGTCTTAAGGTCGACCTCGGCCTCCTCCATGAGCTTCAAGAGGTTGCGCTGAACCCCGCTGCGGGAAACGTCGGGGCCGTACATGTGCCCGGACGAGGCGATCTTGTCGATCTCGTCCAGGTATATGATGCCGTACTCTGCCTTCTTGATGTCGCCGTCCGCCTCGTGCACCAGCTCCCGCACCAGGTCTTCAACGTCGCCGCCGACATAGCCGGTCTCGCTGAACTTGGTCGCGTCGGCCTTGACGAAGGGGACCCCGATCTTCTTGGCGATGAGCTTGACGATGTAGGTCTTGCCGACGCCGGTGGGCCCGATAAGGAGCAGGTTGCTCTTGATGTTGCCCACCAGGCGCTCCTTCTGCGGGATCTTGTGCTCAAGGTTCATCCGGTTGAAGTGGGTGCATACCTTGGTCGCGATAACCTCGATGGTCTCTTCCTGCCCCACGACGTACTGGTTCAGGAAGCTCTCCAGCTCTTCCGGTTTTATATTGAAATTAAGCTCGGATGTTTTCTTCCCGGACACCCCGGCCTTTTCGCCGACGGTTTCGGCATTGGGCTGGACTTCCTCTGATTCAAGGTTCAGGATCTCCTCAATGCTCTTTTCCGGATCAAATGCGGGTTTTGTCATATTCTGTCCTCATAAATCATGTATCACTACTAATATACAATTTTCTTCTCTGGCATTCAATGTATGGCATCTTTTTTATAGGGAAGTTACAGTCTTCAGCGGAACCATACCCGATGAAATCAAAGGACGGAATTTTTCAGGACAGTGTCAGATACCTTTTATATCAGCTAAAAATATTTTCTCCCTTCGCTCTCCGTAAAAATCAGCCGAACAATTCTGTCATAATCAGATTTAACCGCGCACCAATCAATCCATCTTTCTAAAAATTTTAAAAAAAAATAAAAAAATAGTTGAAATATTAACTATACATAATTATAGTATACATATGTAGTGATCAATGGAGGCTCACATGAATCCGCTCAAAATAAAAATATGCCCCGAATGCGGTAATTTTCTGATTCCTGATTCAGGGTGTTTTTTCTGCAGCCATTGCGGATTCTCCCTCTGTTCAATATAAACAGTTTAAAAAGGAGCGCCATGAATACCTATGCAAACAAAACAACTGCTTCTCTATATGCGCCTGCCGTCGCTCGAAAAAGAAATTCGTGCGCGGATAGACCGCAAGGGCTTTGTGAAAATTTCAAGCAGGGCCTGCATACGGGAAGAAAGAAGGTTCTCCCGGACGCTCATAATCCCCGCAACGGAGTCAATGCCGTTGTTAAGTTCTTCAACGGCACTGTAGTGACCGGCTATGCCCCCGCAGTCGAATGGGGAGGCCTCGACTGCTATTTTTAGCAGGTATTTGATTTTAGCCTTACTCGGCTGCATATACCGCAGAGAAGTCTTCATGGAGCGAATAAAAAAGGAACAGGGCTGCCGCAACAAAACACCACAAACCACAAAATTCCCACACACTCCTCTATAACGGCTCTGTTCTTTTTTTATTCGCTCCATTTAATGTTCAAACAACGCAACATTAATAAACCTGATGGTTTTCTACATTTTTCATTTAGAACCCGGCTCGCCGGGGTGGAAACTCTGGAAATTTTCATATCCTGATTAAGATTTCTCCCCATACCGGAATACCGGGATTCGTCGAAATGCCAGGTATGCAACAATAACCCAATGGCATGATCAGTGCTTGCTTAACAATTGCAGCAGTTAGAAATTACAGGATGACACGGGGCGCGCCTGATACCCCAAAGTTAGAAATCGGAAAGGTCCCGGCACGGGACCCCGGCATTGTGCCGAAGGAGGGAATCGAACCCTCATGGAGTTGCCTCCGGCGGATTTTGAGTCCGCTGCGTCTACCAGTTTCACCACTTCGGCTTTGTATATATGGGGAAAATCAGTCAGGCTGGGGTATTTCGTCGTACTCTATGTATTTGCCTTTGGCCCTGGCCACGATCTTTCCCATCTCATTCTCGATCTCGGCCCTGTTTTCAATAACACGCTTGCTCTTTTTAACGTACCACCCGCGTATATACAGGTTCTCCCCCACAAAGGCCGGTTGAAGATACCGGACCGTCAGCTCGCTGGTAAGGGCGATCGTCTCGAGGTATTTGTTGACGGTTATCATCGTCTCGTCGAGAATGGCCGCTATCACGCCGGCATGGATGATGTTAGGCGGGCCTTCCAGGAGTTCATGCGCCGCGTATTGTCCAAAAGCTGTTTTCGTGTCGTCGTCAAATTCCAGCTTCAGCTGCAGTCCTTTCTCGTTATCCGGGCCGCACCCGAAACATATTTTATCTTCAAATTCAATCATGCGGGCATTTTTTGAATAATACAATCCGTTTGTCAAGAACTTTATTAATTTACAGAGGCTACTTCTTCTCCTTCATCCTTTCGATTATCATGTCGACTTCGTCCTGATCCAGCCACTCATCGACATGGGAGGGATTAACATCGGAATCCACGATGTACATTTCAAGGGCCATGACCAGGTCTTCCTTCGAGAGGTATCCGAGGGTCACCAGTATTTCGCCGATAAGACGCTCCCTGTTGTCCTTCTGCAGTTCCAGGGCCTCCCGCAGCTGTGCCTGGGTTATGATCTTATTCTCGACAAGAAATTCACCGACCCGCTTAACATGTTTACCGGATTCTTGTGCTGCCACGGAATTCCTCCACTGAAAGATAAGCTGGCTGCAGGGCTGATGCTGCATGATGTCAGCCCTTCCCCCCTGCGGCGTTCCGGGTCATCATATCAACAATATAATGAGTTTTGTAAAAAAGTCTAATAATCTTTATTCATCCGCGGCGATTATGTCAATACTATTTTATTAATGACAGAGGGAGATGACAGGTGCTTCATCTTCAAGGGATACCACGGTGCCGCTCGGGGCACACCCCGTGGATGCTTTTCTTGGTTCTTCACCCTTATTATTTCTTGACTGCTGCCGGCGACTATGGAATACTCAACTCAACGGGCGCCGGGCGATTATGACTATCCATGAAAACAGGCATCTCCTCCTTCCTCTGTTCATCACGGTGATCATCATCGCGGCATCCATGAACCTGTACCCGAAAAAAGAAAAGCGCGCCTTCGTCGGCAGCGCGGTTTGCGCCGAATGCCATTCCGCGGAATCGATCGGGGACCAGTACGGCAAGTGGCTCAGGACGCCCCATGCCAGGGGAGCGACGACGCTTAAATCCGAGCAGGCCATGGCCGTTGCCCAAAAGGCATCCGTCAGCCGGCCGGCGGAAGACCGCGCGTGCCTCAGGTGCCATACCACCGGCGGCGGACGTCACCAGAAGACCATCGGCGAAGGGGTCGGGTGCGAGGCATGCCATGGACCGGGAAGCGCGTACCATGAATACGCAGGTCACGTGGACACGGTCAACCGCCAGACCGCCTACGAAACGGCGCTGAAAAACGGCATGTATCCGATCCTGGGAAACAAGAACATGAAAAAGCGGGAGAAGCTGTGCCTCAGGTGCCATACCAGCACCAGGCCCTGTTTTCCGTCTGAATCAAAAGAGATCTACCGGCAGTCGATCTCCCTTCAGGTTATATCAACGCTGAAGAAGGGGACCCTGGACATGAACCACCTGCTTATCCCGCCCTTCCCGCAGTACTGATATCCTTCCGGTCCCCGTTCAAACTGAGCCACCGCAGGCCTTCGGCTTTCAGGATCGCCCTGTTCAGGCCCTGCACCGCCTTCATCATCGAGGAGAGGGTGTCGCCGTCGTGGAGGCTCTTCTGGGTGAAGATGTTTTTTTCGCACCGGAAGAAGGCCTGGCTGAGCGTTTCCGTGTCATAGCAGACGTTGGCCTCATAATCGGCAAGCTTGCGGATGGAAGCCACCAGGGGTACCACTTCTTTCCTGAAGAGGATGTCCACGAGAAGGCTGTAGAGCTCGTCCCGGCTCAGGATGTACCGCGTCAGCTTGTTCAGGCCGCCCACCAACTCATGGACGAAAAGCCCCTCCCGCATGTCCTTGTAGGCCAGGACCGGGATGCTCCGGGCCGAGCTGTCGGAGTAAAACTTCCGCACCAGGCCGTTAAGGTCAAGGCCCTTTGACCCGAGGTTGACCAGGATGAAGCGCACCCCCGACTGGGGGGCCTTCTTGAAGAGCTCTTCCACGGTTTTGACGGGTATCGTCCGGTATCCGAACCGGCCGATGATGCTCTTCACCACGTCCCGGTCTGCGGTGTTGTCGTCAAGAACGATGAAAGACCCGGCGTCGCCCGCGGGCTCTTCGCCGATGATCCTGATATAGGGGACCAGGTGGCTCTCGTTATACGAAAGCAGGACATCGGTGACGCCGCAATCCAGCAGGAAGGATTTTTCGTCGCACGTTACGGCTTCGGCGAAGCAGATGACATGCCCTTTGCCCCTGAGGGCGCTGAATAATTCCTTGCCGGATTCCGTGTTCACGTCGGCGACTTCCGTTATGGCGGCAAGGCAGGGGGGAGCTTTTTCGATCTCACTTACCAGGTTCGGTGAAACTGGAAGGCTGTATTCTGACACCGTAAAGCCCCTCTTTACCAGGGCATCGCGATATATCGCATTTTTTGTTGTGATAAGGAGGATATTGTTCATGACGTATTATGTCACATATTTTAATCAATAATCGCCCCGTGTCAATTCATTTATGACCCCAGGCCGCCGCCCTCTCCCACGGGAGAGGGCTATGCAATAAATAATATCCTTCGTTTCCCCCCTCTCCCGGGGGAGAGGGGGGCAGGGGGCGAGGTCCTGACAAAATACATCATCAACCCGATCCCCGCCAGAAAATACACGATCGAAAAAATCTGCCCGTCGGAAAGGCCCAGGAAAAACACCCGGGGGTCGTCGCGCCAGAATTCTATGGTAAACCTGAAAAGAGAATAGAGTATCGCAGATACGGAAAAGGTAAAACCTGCACGCCTGCTCCTCAGCGCCGGATGAACAAGGATGAGGCCGGCGCTGATCAGGAATGCGGCGCTGATGAGCTGCGTCGGAACCAGGGGCTGCGCCATGGCCGAAGCGGGGGCAACGGGGTCCGTAAAGGAAATGCCGAAGCCGGAGGACGCGTGGATGCCGTAACAGCACCCGGCGAAAAAGCAGCCGATCCTGCCGATGCCGAGGCCCGTTACATAACCGGGCGTGATGATATCGGCCAGGCGGAGAAAGCTCTCCCTCCATTTATATTGTATATAAACAAGGGCGGCCAGGCCTCCGATGATGCCGCCCCAGCTCACCAGCGCAAGAGGATAATCGATATAACCGGCGGCGGCCCGTTCGGGAAGGAACAGTATGAATCCGGCCAGGAGGGCCCCGCCGACGGCGGCGGCGATGATGAGTAAGCAGTAATTGATGAATTCCGATGGGCGGTATCCGTGATGACGCGCGACGGCAAGGGAAAGGAGGGTGCCCGCGGCCAGGGCCGCGATCATCATGACGCCGTAGGTGCCGATGACGACTTCTTTTCCCATCCAGAATATCTTAACAAGTACCGGATGCATGGCTCTTACAGCTAATTATTTCTTTTTCCCGGCCGCTTCCTTGTTGGCTTCTTTTTCCAGCTCTTTCAGTCCCTTGGTGAACTCCTCCAGGGACTTGGTGATCTGTGGCATGCTCTTCGGGTCTTTGGCGGCGTTTTCAAAGGCCTTTTTCCCGCCCATGATGCAGGCAACGCAGGCCAGGTTGAACAGGAGCGCTATGGCGCATCCCACGATCGAGGTGACCAGGCCGCCGGTGGCCACGTCAGAAGGCTCGCTCTTCCGGGCAAGGGCGCCCAGCACGATGCCCACTGCGCCGATCAGTATGCCGATAATGCTGAAGGGCCCGGTAAAGGCAAACAGGATTGAAAAAATGCCCAGCACAAGGGATGCAACCGCCATAGGGTCCTCCGGTTCCGGTTATTCGAACGACGCGAGATAGGATTTGATCTCGTCGTTGGTCCTGATCAGGGAAAGGGTAATGAGACAGATGGCTGTTTCAAAAATCACGCTCACCCAGCTTATTTTGCCGCCGGTCACGACGGCAAAAACGACCCAGATCACGTTATAGGCTATAAGACCGATGGCGTATTTCTGCATCAGGGGGACGCCGCCGGCCCTGTCAATGAGCGTCATGATGCCGCAGGCCAGGGCAACCGCTCCCACCGCAAGGCTCAGGACGCCGATGATAATCTCGGGAATGCCGCCCACGCCGGCCGTCACCTGGCTGATGCCGCCGAAGATCATCAGGCCTCCGCGCACGATTGAAAATACCCCGGTGATGATCGCCAACACTCCCATCAGAGTGAGGATTATTGGTCTCAGAACATCTGACATTGAAGGCCTCCGAAACGAGTCTTGCTATTGGGAAAAACCGCGTATGATAATCCGGGATTCTTCGCTGAAAAGGTTTATGAAAACGGCATGTGCCGCCCGATCGCTGCACATGCCGTTGGTCAAAACATCATGCAGATTTTGCCGGGGCGGTAAATTTATCTGGTCCGAAACCCAGCATCGGATAACCTACAAAGGGCAGGATGACAAGCAATCCAAACCCCCACCCTTTGCTCTTGCCGAAGCACACGGCAAGTTCCATAGACAGGATGATTATTACAATAAAGTTTACGAGAGGAATGAGCAATAAAACAATCCACCAGAGTGGTTTGCCAAGGATCTCGAGCAATACGATCAGGTTATAAATAGGAATAATCGCAGCCCATCCCGGTTTCCCGGCTTTCTCGAACACCTTCCACATTCCGGCAAGCACGAGGGCTATTATCGCCAGATATATGATAGTGCCGACTACGCTACCTCCTCCGCCACTGTTCATAGTAACCTCCCTAAAATTTTTTATTACATATTAGATAATATGCATGGAGAAGCTATAAAGCAAGAAAAAAATTAATATTTTTTGCGGGCCGGGTTTTAGCCGGCGAGATATGATCATTTTATACGGGGATGCCCACTAAAAAGCTAACAAGCGTTATTATTTCTGCGCATTTGAAAAAATTCCTTCAACAGCCCCGCCGCCTCATCCTCCAGAATGCCGAATTCCATCTCCGGCACGTGGTTCAAGGCCCTGTTGCCGCAGACCGACAGCACGGTGCCGCAGGCGCCGAAACGCGAATCGCGCGCGCCGATGAAGAGCTTCCGGATCCGGGCGTGCACGATGGCGCCGGCGCACATGGCGCACGGCTCCTTGGTCACGTAGAGGTCACACCCGGTGAGGCGCTCATTTCCCTGGGCGGCGCAGGCCTTTTCGATGGCCATCATCTCCGCGTGGAGCAGGGGATTGTTCATCTCGCGGTTCCGGTTGCGCCCCGAGGCGATGACAGCGCCGTCCTTCACGATGACGGCGCCCACGGGAATCTCTTCCGCCTCGAAGGCGGCCCGGGCCTCGTCCAGGGCGAGGCGCATGAAATCTATATCGTCCATGTGCGGATCAAAGGGATTTATCCACCATCTCGGGGTGGCTTTCTATAAAGCGGGTTATCGCTCCGGCTATAAGCTCGATATCGGTTAATTGATTACAGCAGATACCATACAGCTCGTCATCAGTTATTTCATCGTAAAAATGGACCATCCGGTTTCGGTACCCTGCAAGGTTGTGAATAATTTTTTCGGCGTCATTGTCAATTATCCCGCAGTCTTTCAGTCCGGAAGCGATTTCCTTATATTCCACCGCGGCTTTTCCGAACCCCTTCGCGAGCACATGCCTGCCGGTATCAAGCAGCGCTTCCAGAGCCCTCCGTAAATATGATTCGGCGGCGCCTGTATTCCGCGCGTCTGCGGTGAAATCTGCAAAGCTGCCGAGCGGCAATGAGCGAATGGCCGAGATCATGTTCGCAACCCAGAACAACCGCTCAGTTACAACTTTTTCCCTGATCTTCGAGGGGCTCATTTAATTGTACCATCAAGTATCATTTTTCGCCGTTCCCTTTCATAACCGGCCAGATCGTCGGCGCGGCGGAGAATCAACAATTCATATTCCGACTGCAAATCTTCATTGGAGCAAAACAGGAGCTCTCCCCTGATAATTTCCAGTGCCAGATAAAGTCGCGCGGAAACGACATCAACCAGGTCGACACGAGTTTCAAACAGATCTTCCAGCTTCTGTTCAAGCCGAATGCTCTCGCCAAGAGACGGATGGAAATTATCTTGATAATGCACGCCTATGTCGATGTCGGACGCCGACCGCTCCAGCGACTGCCGTTCTCCCTTTACGAGCGCCAGCACTTCCCTGCTCCTGCTCCCGAAAGAGTAGAAGCAGAAGACCTTGTATTGCTCCGCCAGCTCACGTATGGATGTTTCGTACTTGTTCATGATAAGATTATAAACTACGGCGAATACGCGGTCAAGTTTAAATCCCGCGGCTGTTAGAAATTTGATTTACCCGCTTCATCAGTTTTTCGTAATGGCTTCCCTTCCAGTATATCTTGCCGCAGCCCAGGCAGCGGTAATATTCCGTGCACCATGAGCGCACCCCCGGCGGAATGAGGTCCATGACACCGGCGGTGGCCGGGTCGACCGCCTCGATCAGCCCGTTGCACTCGATGCAGCGGGTGAAGGGCCGGCACAGCTTTCTCAGATCGAGGCGCTCCAGCACCTCGTCGACCTGCAGATCGGGATCGGTGTTCCGCACGTACAGGCCGCGGGAGACCTTTCTCCGCATCATGAGCTGCCGGTCCCTGGAGAGAAGTATCCGGCCCTCACGCTCCGCGATGTCTGCCAGCGCGTCATCGTCGCGGTCCGGATGGTAGTCCACATCGAACCCCATGAGGCGGAGGCGCCGCGCCAGCTTCCGGAGGTGCACGTCCAGGACGAAGCGGGGGTCGCGCAGCGGGTCGGGGCGGAGCCGCGTCACGGTCCCCACGTCGAGGGTCTCGAACACGGGATACACGCTGATCCGGTCGCCGTCAGCGACGATTTGTGAAAAACCGACTGACTCGCCGTTAACCAGGATAAGGTCCACTTCCACGTGGGGCACGCCGAAGGATTCGATAAGGTCCTTGACCGACCTCCGTCCCCTGAATTCGAAATCTATATCTTTTTTCCTGGAAGCCGCGGGGAGAAAATCATTGAGTTCTTCGTAAAATCGTATGGTGACACGGTACATGGACGGGCCATCCGCGGGCGGTCAGAGGTCCAGTATCAGGTCGTCCAGGGACCGTTTGGGCACGTGGTGCGTTTCCTTGCCGTCGCGCCAGTAGCGGATATCCCCCTCCGGCCCGACCGGCTCGATTGTTATGGTTTCCTTCGGCTTGCCCAGGGCCAGCACCAGCAAGATATCGTACTTCTCCGGGATATTCAGGGCGGCGCGGAGCCCCTCCTTCTGGATGGCGCCGATCATGCAGCCCCCCAGTCCCGCCTCAACGGCGCCGAGGAGGATGGTCTGCGCCGCGATGCCGTGGTCGCAGTCGACGGTTGTGCTGATGGTCGTGTCGTTGAGGATCATGATGTACGCCGACGGCCGCTCCCCTTCGGCCGGGCCGGGCCAGTCGGTAAGATAGGCGGCCCAGGCGATGTGCCTGAACACGATTTCATTCCGTTCCGGAAGGACCGACAGGACGTAGCGCAGGGGCTGTCGGTTCGCCGCGGAGGGCGTCAGCCGCGCGAGGTCCACCAGGTTGCGCAGGGTCTCCACGGAGACCCGGTGTTCCTGGTGGAAGCGGCGGTAGCTACGGTTTTTCGCGACGATGTCCTTGAAGTCCATGGTGCGGTGAGGCCGCTCCTACATATATTTCGGCTCTTTGTATGAATACATGTCATGGACGCCGCCCTCAAGCTGCGCCGACGGCGACCGGAGCTCGAAGCGGAGCGTTCCTTTGCGGAGCCGCTCGTGGAGCACCGCCATGTCCCGGGTGCCCATGTCCTGGAAGGAATGCTTCAGACCCTGGATCAGATACGGCACGTATTCAAAGATCGACCCCTTGTCGAGGACGGTGCCGGACACGCCCTGGACCACCTTAATCTTGGTGTCCTCGGCGAAATAGCGCTTGGCGCCGCCGGCTTCCAGCGCCTCCTGGGAGGCCATGCCGCGGTACTTCTTGAGGCGGACCCCGTTCTCGTAGAAATATTCCCCCGGCGCCTCGTTGGTGCCGGCGAACATGGAGCCCATCATGACCGACGACGCCCCCAGGGCAAGGGCCTTGGCGATATGGCCGATGGTGGAAATGCCGCCGTCGGCTATGACCGGCACGTTGTACTCCCGGGCCATCTTCGCGGTCCGGTACACGGCGGTCGCCTGGGCGCGGCCCACGGCCATGGTCGTCTGGGTGGTGCAGATGGAGCCGGGGCCCATACCGATGCGCAGGGCGTCGACGCCGGCCCTGATTATGGTTTCGCTCTGTTCCATGGTCACCACGTTCCCGCCGATGACCTCGATCTCGGGATATTTCTTTTTGATATATTTAATCATCTCGATCTCGTAAATCGAGTTGCCCTGGGCGGCGTCCACCACCACCACGTTCACCCCGGCTTCCACCAGGGCGGCAATGCGCTCCTTTGATTCGTCCCGGGTCGATATGGCGGCCCCCACCATGAGCTGCTTGCGCGGGTCCTTTGACGCCAGCGGGTATTCGCGGTTCTTCACCAGGTCCTTCCGCGACATGAGGGCGACAAGCCTTCCCTTGTCATCGACGATGGGGAGCTTCCCCTTCTTGGAGTTTTTCAGGATCTGGTTCGCCTCGTTCAGGGATATCCCCATCTTCGCCGTGACCAGGTCCGTGGTCATGACGTCGAGGAGTTTCTTGGACCGGTCCGTCTCGAAATCGATGTCCCTGTTCGACACGATGCCCAGGAGCAGGGAGTTGAGCTTGCCGTTTTCGGTAATGGGGATGCCGGAAAACCCGTATTTCGCCTTTATGGCGTCGATGTCCGCGATGGTGTTGCCCGGGGAAAGGACGATGGGGTCGTTGATGAAGCCGTTCTCGAAGCGCTTGACCTTCCGCACCTCGGCTGCCTGCTCCTCGATGGTGTTGTTGTAATGGATGATGCCGATCCCGCCGAGGAGGGCCAGGCCGATCGCCATCCGGGAATCCGTAACGGTGTCCATCGGGCTGGAGACCAGGGGGTTCTTGATGCGTATGTTCCTTGTCAGGTTCGACTCGAGGACCACTTCGTCCGGCGCGAAATCAATGTAGCCGGGCAGTATGATAAAGTCGTTATAGGCAAAACCGTTTTCTTTGGTGAAAATTTCTTCTGCGGAAAAACCATCCATAAATCGTTAATCTCCCTTCTTGATTTACAACGTGGGCGCCGGTGACGGCCCTATATGTTAGGGGTATCCGTAATGCCTTTCTGTTTCATACGGACACCATGGTTGGCACCAATATACAAAAAAATCAAAAAAAATACAACTACAAGATGCCGTTGCCACCTTCTTCCGGGACGTGACGGACCGGGGTATCCGGCAAATATTGAAGTATTTGAATTATTTAATTGCATAATTTGTCAAGCATTTACAGATATGATCTTGTATATACGGGGCGGTCCTATAAGCCCCCCAAATCCCCCGGCGGGGACTTATGTGAGCAGTGCGTGCCCCACAAGCCCCCCGCTGGGGGGTTGTGTGATGTTCTGAGACAGCTCCATATAACATGGAAAATATCATGATTCAAGGGACGGCCCCGGCCCTTGTTAAAGTTAATTATTAGGATTATTGCATGGGTCACTGCAAAAGAAGAGGATACTGCTGCCAGGACGTCCGCCTTGCCGAGTCGCCGGACATGCTCCGGACGGCCTATGAGTACTGGAAAAAATCGTCGAAAATCGACCCGAACTTTTCGGAAATTTACCTCATCTTCCCCATGCTGGTATTCAAGTTCGAAAACCCGGAGGAGGACCTCCCCTATCATTATATCTGCAAGCATTACACGGTGGACGCCGGCGGGACCCCGACCTGCTCCATCCACGCCTTCAGGCCGCGCATGTGCCGCGATTTCCCCTATTATGACGACGTGAAGCACCTGGTCAGGGACGAACCGCTTTCGCCCTACGAAGGGTGCGGCTATAACGACCCTGATTAGGATTGGATAATAAAATATTTGACAGGTTGTTCAGGTGCATAATAATCATTGCACAAATGCCGGGTTCCGCCCATACCACCCTGATACGGATCAACAGGGGCGCAGGGAGTTCCGCGCGCGTGACCGGCGCGCACTGAAAAAACAACATCGGGTACCATAATGGAATACATCAACATCAGCCACAAGCGCAACCACGACTGCAAGATACACGCCGTTTCCAGCGAGCAGCACGAATCATTTTCGGTTTTCAACATACTCCAGGACGCTGGGTACTGGTGCAGCAGGAAAAGCGACGAGAACATACCCGAGTACATCATCCTCGACCTCCAGAAAAACCTCACCATCGACTATGTCGAGATAAAAGCCTCGCCCAACGGGACCAGGGCCTTCCCGGAAGACATCCGCTTCGAGGGGAGCCTGGACGGCGAAAGCTGGATGGTCCTCTACACGGAGAAAAAACTGGTCCTCGATTCCGACACCTACCGGCTCGACATACCCCTCACGCCGGTACGGTACCTGAAGATACTCATCATCACCAGCCACCAGATTGAAGGAAAGTTCTACTCTGAGATAGGGCTCGTCCGCACCGGGATTGCCGGGATAAGCGAGATCAGGGCGAGCAGCGTGTCGTCATCCGGCAGGGTCCCCCAGAACCTCCTCTTCGACGAGCCTGAAGATATATGGGAATCAGAATTGAAATCCCAGTCAGCGAAGGAGTCCCTTTTCATCGACCTGGGAAAGATATTCCATGTCAACCGCATCGTCCTCGGGTCCTCGTCCCGGGGGTTCCCCGAAAATTTTTACATAGAGACCAGTTCCGACAACAATGTATGGATGCCGCTCCTGGAGGAAAAAAATTTCAAGCCCCAGGTCATGAAAAAATATTTCTGGAACACCGACATCCGACCCGCGCGGTATATACGGATCGAGGCGAAAGGGGTCAAATACCCGGATGGGAAATACGGCGTGCAGCTCGCACATCTGGAAATATCAGCGGCGCCCTTCAACCCCTTGCACACCCATAACATCGGCGACCTCACCCCCTACGCGTCGATCTTCCAGGCGGGGATCGTCCGCCTCGCCAAGGACGGCGACGACGCCCCGGGCATCGCCGTCCAGGCAAACGACCGGCGCCTCCGCGACGCCACCACCATCTTCAAGGGCATCGTCCAGCTCGCCGAAGACGGCGACGCCTCCCGGGGCCTTGCCGTCCAGGCCTCCGATTCCCGCATAGCCCCGGCCACGGACCTCAAGGCCGGCATCGTCCGCCTCGCCCACAACCGCGAGAACAAACCCGGCGTCGTGGTCCAGGGAAACGATTCCCGGCTCCAGGAAGCAACCACCGCCAATTTCGGCATTGTTAAACTCTGCCCCGACGGCATGTACAAGGAAAACGCGGCGGTCACCGGCAACGACCCGCGCCTGCACAAGGCCTCGACCGGCGCCTTCGGCATCTGCAAGCTCGCGGCCGACGGCGCCGACACTGCCGGCGCCGTGGTCCAGGCCAATGACAAGCGCCTCCGCGACGCCACCACCGTGTACAAGGGCATCGTTGAGCTCGCCGAAGACGGCGAGGCAAAGGCCGGCGTCGTGGTCCAGGGGAACGACAAGCGCCTCAAGGACGCCACCACCACCGCCAAGGGAATCGTCGAACTCGCCGAAGACGGCGAAGACGGCCCCGGCGTGGCCGTCCAGGGAAACGACAAACGCCTCAAGGACGCCACCACGTCAGCCAAGGGAATCGTCGAACTCGCCGAAGACGGCGAGGCAAAGGCCGGCGTCGTGGTCCAGGGGAACGACAAGCGCCTCAAGGACGCCACCACCACCGCCAAGGGAATCGTCGAACTCGCCGAAGACGGCGAGGCAAAGGCCGGCGTCGTGGTCCAGGGGAACGACAAGCGCCTCAAGGACGCCACCACCACCGCCAAGGGAATCGTCGAACTCGCCGAAGACGGCGAGGCAAAGGCCGGCGTCGTGGTCCAGGGGAACGACAAGCGCCTCAAGGACGCCACCACGTCCGCCAAGGGCATCGTCGAACTCGCCGAAGACGGCGAAGACGGCCCCGGCGTTGCCGTCCAGGGAAACGATCGTCGTCTCAAAAACGCCACGGAACAGTCCCCGGGCATCGTAACCCTCGCCAGGGACAGCGAGACCAAGCAGGGCTGCGTGGTACAGTCGATCGATCGGCGCCTCAGCAACGCGCGGACTCCCCTCCCCCATAGCCATGATTACGCGCCGGTCAACCATGACCATAACAGCCATTCCGGAACCATCGCCATCCGCGCGAGCGCGCATGAACCCTTTACCGATGTGACGCCTCCGTCGGACGGGTCCTCGATCATCTTCGCCAGGAATGAGTCGTCGGAATCCGGATCGGTCGGCCTGGCCGGCATCGCCGGCGTCACCTCCGCCGGTCAGAACCGGGCCTACGGCGTGGTCGGCCACGGCGGCCACGTAGGCGTGCGGGGCCAGTCATCGGGAGGGACCGGAGAGAACAACAGGGGCTGCGGGGTCCTGGGCGTTTCCCGCTTCGGCGCCGGCGGCGTCTTTGCCAGCGAGCATTGTTTTTCCCTGGTGGCCGAGGGCCGCGGCTCCCTCAAGCACTATGATGAATCATTGAACCTTACCGGCAACGGCGACGCCCTGCTGGTGAACGGCAGGGCCCTCTTCAACGGCACCCTGCACATCAACAACACGACCGCGGATGAATCCGGATCATATCCTTCCAACCTCGTGGAGATATTCGAGATCGACGATGCCGAATATGTCCTACCGGGGGACATCCTCGTCGTGAGCGAGGGGGGCAAATCGATTCTCTCAAGGGCAAGGTCTGAATACAACCGCTCCGTGATAGGCGTCGTTTCGGGCAACCCAACGGTCATCATCAATGCCAGCGGCACAAGGCAGAAGGTCTACCCCGTGGCCCTGACCGGGACGGTCCTGTGCAGAATTGACGCCCGGCAGAAGCCGGTCCGTCCCGGCGATCCGGTCGTTACTTCCGCGACGCCCGGGTGCGGCATGGGGGGCATCATTGATTCCTTTGAAAAAATCGGCACGGTAATCGGCAAGGCCCTTGATTCACTCGAGGACGGGATCGCCCTGGTGCCGGTGTTTATCAGCCACTCGTAAATGGTACCGCACATTATGGCATACCCCCCTGTCCACCCGAGGGAGCATGAGAGAAATGCAATTTTGTTGATAAGGGAACCTCGGACAATCAAATAGTGAAAAAATAAATCAACAGCTGATTGTTCATGGGCCCATATTTTATCTCGATTCTTTGCAATGATGGTATATTGCTGCAATAATAGGGAAGTGACACGCGCCCCCTCAGGGGGTCGGGGGGCGTTTTGAGTTTGGGGCTACATATATTTACAGCCCCAGCTGCCTCAATATGGCCAGTTCCACCCTGTTGAACACCTTGAACTGGTAATCGCTCAGCTCTTTGGTTATTTTTTTGTCCACGTAAGTAATGCGCCTGCAGAAGGGCTTGTTCTCATAGCGGTCAACCCACATGATGACTATGGTGTTTTCCCCGTTCCAGGCCACCGCTCCCTGCATCTTATGTAAATTTTCGTTCGTCGAAGGGCCGTACTTGGCTTCGATTTTTTTCTTCACTTCATCCATCGACAGGTAGGGGAACTTCAGGGCCACGTAGAACAGCTTTCCCTCATCAACCTTTTCCGCGCCATCGGTCTTCTTTTCCCCTTCCTTCGGCTCGGTTTCCTTTTTTTCAGCTGCGTTCTTTGCGGCATCAGCGCTTTCAAGGGCGGGATCAATATAGAAAAAACCGTAGTAGTATTCAAGATCGCCGTCTTTTGATATGATAATGCTTTTATCGTCGGTATATACCAGCTTGCCCTTTATCCTGTCCCTGGCGTCAGAAAGCCTGACGCCCCAGGCCACATTTTCATACCCGCCGGGGACACTGGCGATGACCTTTCTTTCTTTTGGTGCTTCCTTGTATGTATCCTTCATTCCCCTGGTATCCTGTCCGTGTGACACTGACACGAGGAAAAGAATAATTATGAGAAAAAAACGTTTCATAGGTATACCTCGAAAAAGCGACAGAATTGGCGCGAAACCGCCGTCTCGCTCCGGGTTCCGAAAACCCCGGCCCGGACAACTATCAGCCCACCACATCAGTTCTTTTATCGGCAAATTTGCCGTTTTATTATTAAAAAATAGTAGACTCATCGCGGATATTCATTAAAAATAAGCCTTTGAGACGCATATCATTTTCAGCAGCAATTATGGAGGAGACTATGGCGAAGCTGATCGAGGTCAATGGTTCCAATTTTGACGCCGAGGTCATGAAATCAAGCAATCCGGTCCTGATAGATTTCTGGGCCCCCTGGTGCGGCCCCTGCAAGATGCAGGTCCCCATACTCGAAAAGCTGGCCCAGTCCCCTGACATCAGCGCCACCATAGCCAAGATAAACACCGACGAGAATCCCGATATCGCCCAGAAATTCGGCATTTCATCCATCCCAACCCTTATCCTGATGAAAGGCGGCGCCGAGGTCGAGCGTTTCGTCGGCGTGCAGCCCGAAGCCGTCTTAAAGCAGAAGCTGATGAAGTAGGCCCGGGCCATGCGGGCGGTCATCCAGCGGGTGCTGCAGGCCTCTGTCCAGGTTGACGGGGAAACCGTGGCATCCATCGGCAGGGGCCTCCTGGTCCTTGCCGGGCTCCATGAATCAGACACGGTCCGGGACATGGAATACATCATCGGCAAGCTGGTCGGGGTCAGGATATTCAATGACGCCGACGGCGTCATGAACCTCTCGGTAGCGGACACCGGCGGCGAGATACTGCTGGTTTCGCAATTCACCCTCTACGGCGACGCCCGCAGCGGGAAGCGTCCGTCCTATTCAACCGCCATGAAGCCCGATACCGCCCGCGACGCCTTCGCCGCCTTTATTGAACTGTGCCGGGCGCGGCATGAAAAAACCAGGGCGGGCATATTCGGCGCCGACATGAAGGTGTCCCTGGTCAACGACGGCCCGGTCACCATCCTTCTCGACAGCGGCAGGGCCTTCTGATCGTCCTACAGGCTGTTCCCGGTTTTCCAGAGAAAATACGAATAGGTGTTGGATTCGCGGCTGTCCAGCTTCATCTTGCCGGCGGCCAGCATGAAATTGATCCTGTGGATGAAGTCGTTGCCCAGCTGGGAGAGCTTCGGCATGATACGGTCGAAATACTCGCGGGGAAGAAAATCGATCACCTGCACCAGCGTTTTCACCTGCACGTCGACGGCGAGGAGCTCCTTGAGGATGTCCGTGCCGGCGAAGATAATGATGTTGCAGATGGACAGGTAAAAGTCGGTCAGGTAGGAATTGAAGTATCCGAAATCGAGCATGGACCGGAGAAGGTCCATGACCCAGGAAAAGCTCCGCGGCCGCATCAGGAGTTCCCTGTTCGATTCAACGTGCTGTAAAACAAATATGGACGAGAAGAGGTCGCGGGGGATGTCGTTTTTTTCAATCACCGGACAATAGAACCGCCGGGCATAGTCGAGCATCTGGTTGATCTGCCCGTTGTCGGTGGCAAGCTGGCGCCACGAGCTGAACCGCGACCCGCATCGTTTCAGCCCCGCGATGGCAAGGGTCTTCATTTCGATATTGGCCGTTTCCTTGGCTATATTGTAGAAGAAATTGAGAAGATCCTCGTTGTCGAACGTTACCAGGGTATGCAGTATCGGCCTCTGCAGCACCGGCTGTTCGTAGTATTCGCTCATGAGAAGTGATGCGTGCTCCTTCATCCCGAACCGGCGCATGATCACGGTATCGTCGTAGGTCAGGAGCCTTTTTTTCAGCGACGCGGCATAGATTTCGCGGCCCCTGAAAATATCGAGGTAAATGGCAAGGCGGGCGAACAGCTCCTCGGCGAGATAATCGCGGACCATGGCGTCTGCCGGCATATTTTCAGTGAGCTCGAAAATGATCTGGTCGAGGAGCTCCACGAAGAGCATCGACGCCTCATCGAGGTCTTCAAGGGCCTGCCGCGCGTAATCTTCAATGCGTGAGGACGCGATTTCGGCAATGATGCCCAGAGCCTCTATTTTTGACGATGCGGGGGATATTTTTTCATAACATAAATTGGCGAATTCCTCGAACCGCTCCCCCCGCAACTGTAATCCACTCTTCATAACAACCCCGGAAAACGAATGCAACGCCCTCTTTTTGTTCCAATTGGTACCGCCCCCCTGAGATGTCGAGAATTTTTTATGTAATGGTGAAATAAATCAATGCAGAATAATTGCACAGCATGTATAAAAACAATTGACGGCCGGCCGTACGGAAAGCTGTGGTAGGAGGCAGGGAAAACCGCCATGATTTCAGCACCGATTATTGACCATGAACAATGCACCCTCTGCCGGCAGTGCGTTACCGTCTGTCCCCAGCGCGTTTTGACCGTTGAACGCGACGCCATCAAAACCGTCAAGGACGAATGCATGCTCTGCTCACACTGCTATACTGTCTGCCGCTTCGGAGCAATACGGTTCGATCCCGAAGCGCTCACGGGCATTGCCATGAAATCCTTCCCGTATACGGAAAGAATGTACGCTCCCGGCGCCTTCAGCCCTTCTGATCTTGTCAATTTCGTCAGATCGAGGCGGAGCACCAGAAGATTCACGGGTGATCCGGTGGGAGCCGTCGCCCTCTCGGACCTTATCACGTTTGCCGTGACCGCCCCTTCCGGCAGCAATTGCCAGACCTGGGAATTCCTGGCCATTAACGGCCGGGAAAAGGTATGGAACCTGGCCCTGGAAATTCGGAAGTTTTTCATCCGGCTCAATCGCCTTGCCAAGAATCCCCTGGTCCGCTATCTGTCCGTTCCCTTTATCGGGACCGCACTCGTCCGTTATTTCAACGAGCACCTGGAAAGCGTGGAAATGGGGCTGAAGGATGCCGAAGAAGGAAAGGACATTCTCTTTCATGATGCCCCGGCCCTCATCATCATCCATGGCAGGAATGAGGGAAGCACCCCCCTGGAAGACGCGCAATACGCTTCCTACAACATCACGCTCCTGGCCCACGCCCTGGGCCTCGGCACCTGCTATATCGGCTATGCCGTCGAGTCCATAAACCGGAGTTCCTCCATAAAGGCCTATCTCGGGATACCGTCAGCGAACAGGGTCCATGCGGTCCTCGCGGTGGGATATCCCGATGTGAAATTCGACAAGCTGGCCCTGAGAAAGCCCTTTCAAGCCCGAATTGTGTAAACCACTTAACAACTGTAATGAATAGACCCCCCTGCCCCCCGAGGGGTCATGAAATAAGAATATTTCCCTTTGTCGGTGTAAACCCCGAAGGGGTGGGAACTCTATTCACATAGCAGTATAAAGATTTCTCGGTCGTCATACTTCTCCGAAAATGACATTAATTAAGCATGGGGCCATAAGGTCGTATGATACATGCCCCCTCAGGGGGGCGGGGGGGTCATAAGATGGCTTACTCCAATTCCTATAAGCGTATATTTCATTCCCGGATTTATTCATAATTTTTCCAGCATTTTTTTAACTTCCGCGTCCCCCCTTCGTATACCTGTCTGAGGGGGCGCCATGAAACGAACATGCTTCAGCATCATATTCTTTTTCCTGCTTGCCGGCACGCGCCTTACCGCGGGCCTCATGATCAATGAATTTGTCACCAATACCGTTTCGGACTGGGTCGAACTGACCCTCACCGGCTCCGCGAAGGAGAAGCGCGACATATCCAGGCTGTTTGTGACCGCTTATTATGGCCGTAATGAACCACTGAGCGCCGACCCGGTCACCATATACAGTTATGACAGGCCGGAGACGCCTTACGATGACCGCTTTGTCGTCGTGCACCTTACCAGGCCCGACGAACCTGACGAGACTGACCTGACCGGCGACACCAACGGCAACGGGCACATCGACGTTTACTGCAACAACTACTACGCCAGCCTCTGGAACACCGAGGGCGTGATTGCCGTTGACACTGACGATGACCCGGGCAACGGCGGCATCATCGACTTCGTCTATTATTCCAACCGCGACGGGAGCCCCAACGAAACGGTTGCGTCCTATGTCGAACGGGCCCGGAGCGCGGGCCAGTGGAAGACGGCCCCGGGACCGGACATACAGGCAGGAGCGGTCTATATCGGCAAAGACGGCCTCATGTCCCACATGAGCGTTTCGAGAAAAAGCGCGGCTGATTCCAACGGCCCGGCGGACTTCGCCATCAGCAATTACCAGACCCCGGGGAAGGAGAACATGACGGTTCCGCTGTTCATGGGCATGCGCCTCTTCAAGCCGCTGCGGAAAACCGTCACCATCATCCCCGGCCACCGGTTCTTCGGCAGCGGCGCCATCCCGCTCTTCGTTTTCTTCCCCTGCTGCCTGAAGCTCCGCGTCTTTTCCGCGACCGGCATCATGATCCACGAGTCCCCCCTCTTCGTTTCGGTCAATCCGGGCTTCTTCAACCTGTACTGGATCCCGGCGCTCCAGAGCAGCCGGGCCGCCACCGGCCTGTACCTGTGCAAGATAGAGGCCGTGAACCCGTCGCTGCGCCTCACCGGGGAAGAGGTCATCTATATCGTGCTGAACAGGTACCAATGATAAAGATAGCCGTCATCCTGTGCATATCCGGAAACGTCCTGGGCGCCTTTGACTACCGGACGACGCCGCCGGCCGCCCTGTTCCCGTTCCGCCAGGCCGCCAACGATGCTTCGCTGCCTGATTCCGTCTCGAATCCGGCGTATCTCCCGCGGATCGCCTATCCCTACCTTCACTGCTCCGGCGGGCGGCCCTACACACTTGACGGCCTCATTGCCACGACCCTGCGGGCAGGATACGCGGTGAAGGGATTCGCCGTCCAGGCCCTGTGGGACAGATTCGGCGCGGAACAGTACATGGAAAATGTCGTTGAACTCAATCTCGCTTTCATGCCGGTCCGGTATGTGTCCCTCGGGGCAGGCGCGTCTTACCTGAACCTCTCCATCAGCACGGCCGAGTCATCGCTGAAGACCCACCAGGCCGACTGCAGAGCCTCTCTGCTCGTCGCCCCCTGTGAATGGTTCGAGATCGCCTTCCAGCAGGAGAACATGGCCTCCCTCTTTATACAAAAAAGACGCGATCTGCTCTACCCGGAATGGATCGCCGGGGCCTCCCTCAAGCCCTTCAGGGGCTTCTCTCTTCTTTATAATATCAGCAAAACGTCGAACGGGTATGTTAACACCATTGCGGCAACTGCCAATGTGCTTAAATATTTTTCCATTAGAATCGGATATGCCCGGGAGGCCGCGACCTGTTCCGGCGCCCTTTCCTTTGTGTACAAGTATGCGGCGGTTTCCTACGGAATCAAATATCACCCCCACCTCGGGTATACCCATACCGCCGGAGTCACCCTGTCTGTTTCAGAAATGAACATTGATTCTTTGAGCTATGGTTCAATTTTTTCCCGGATCAGGGAGGTCCGGGGCGATCCCCCGGTCGACATCAACACCTGCTCCATGGACCAGCTTGCCGCCGTGCCGGGGATGCAGCAGCATATCGCGGAGCGGATCATGAAACACCGCCGGAGCATCGGCCCCCTGTCCCGCACCTCGCTCCTCCAGATCGGCCTGAGCGGCAGGGAGGTCGACAGCCTCCAGAAACATATAACCGGCCTGGCCCCTGACGAAACCGGCGGCCGCCACGCCCGGCAGGGCAGGGAGCGCTACGAGGAAGCGCAGAAGGAAATTTTCAAAAAACTTATCGTCCTTGGCGTACCGGCGGCAACGGCCCTTGAGCTGTCCGACATGGCCATGATGGGAAGGAACACAAGCTGCACCGGGCGGGTCAATTCGCTTACGGACCTTCCGGCTGACAAAAAGAAACAGGCCCTGAAGCTATGCGCCGGTTCCCGGTAATCATCGCGCTTCTGGCCCTGGGCACGCCGGTCTTCGGCAGTGAGGGCGCCGAGACCGCGCCACGGGTCGTAATCACCGCCGAATACCGGCAGGATACCCTTGATTACGATGACGTGGAAAAGCGGTTTTTCCGGGAAACAGCGCGGCTCACCTTCGGCGGGAGCTCCGCCAGCTTCACCCACGTCAACGTGGGCATGACCAGGGAAAACCGTTTCACCTGGCACATCCGCCTTCGCGGCCTGTCTCCCTATTGTGAAGCCATCATCGGCAATTATTTCGCCAATTTCGGCGCGGGGCTCCTGGTCGGCAGAAAGACGGCCCTCTCGCCGGACCTTTTCAAAAGGACCCTCACCGTATCGCTGGGGAATCCCTTTACTCCGTGCAGCAGCGGGAATCCCTATTTCTCGTTCCAGGGCATCGCCGCCGGGCTTCGCTATTCATCGGAAGGCGTCTCCCTGTCGCTTGACGGCTATTATTCCTTCAGAAACCGTTTCGCGAGAACCGACCGCCGGTTTCCCGGCTACACCGGGTCTACCTTCAATTCCATCCTCATGAGAACGAAAAAGGATTATCGCTATTCCGAGCCGGTGGAGATCCATGACTGCGGATACAGTCTCATTCTGCGAATTGCCGGACACTTGACCATGCAGTCTTATTTTATCTATTCTTCCATAAAACGCTCCGGCAATCATAACCTGGTATTCAATTATGACACCCGCCCTGCGCCGGGCGGGGAAAAAAATTTTTATGGTTACGGATTCTACTTCCAGTACCGCGATGATTACATCCTTATTTTTGTCGATTTCTGTTTTCCCGGCCGGGTAATATCCCGCGGAGACGGCCGGACCAGGACGGTCCGGGGATTCGGCATTATGTACGGCCTGGCGTTCCGCGCCAGGACCTGTTCGCTCTCCTTCACGGGAAAGCAGACCGATACGGATTATTACTCCCCGTACAGTTCGGGGAAAAGCACTCCCGGGACCGCCTGCATGACCTCTTTTTCAGTGCGTCCCTTCAGCAAGTTCACACTGGGCGCCTCTTTTTTTACAGAAAAGAACAGGATGCCGTCAGGGAATGAACAGTATCTCCGCTTTACCCGACGCGAACAGGTCTTCTTTGGATATGGCGCGCACCTGAAAGGCTCATGCTCGGTCAGGGCCGCTCTTGTTGAATGGGATACCAAAGAGAAGAAAGAACGTCACCTGCGCATCTCGTCATCATCAAAAATCTACATCATGAAATCCATACTCTTCACATTCGGTGGCGCCGTGCAGCGTAAAATTCCGGGCCGCTATTCAGGATACCTCAGCGTTGGGACCAGGTTCACCCTCTTCAATGCTGTGACATTCACATTGCGGTATTCACGGTTCTGTATCGCCTCCGGGACCCCCCTTTATGCCGCCGCAGACCGGCAGGCCGGCTCTATAAACCGGAGCATGGCGGTGAAATCCTCCTCCAACATCCTTACCGGGGGTCTCGTCGCCCGTTTTGAAGGATGCCGACTTTCCCTGGAATATCTCCACCAGTTTACCCGCCGGCGGACAATCCGGAACAGCATCGAGGCCGCAGCGACCTGCCTTTTCTGAGTAAAACGCTTGACAAAAAACAGCGTATCCTTAAACTTAAAGTTAACTTTAATTTTAAGGGTTCCCGCATGCCGGACGAAACCTTTACCATATCCGAGCTTGCCGAACAGCTGGACATCAATCCCTCGACAATCCGCTTTTATGAGCAGAAAGGCCTCATCACCCCGGGCAGGACCAAGGGGAACCAGCGCGTTTACACCCGCCAGGACCGCGGGCGCCTTAAGCTGATCCTGCGGGGCAAACGGTTCGGCGCCACCTTGGACCAGATCGCGGAAATGATCGGCATGGCGGACGACACTATAAACGAGAAGAGCCAGATCGACACCAGCCTCTATTACATTGACCGGAAAATTGACGACATCGCCAGGCAGAAGAATGAACTCGATCTTTTCCAGGCCGACCTCATGGCATTGAAGCGCAGGCTTCAGAAAAGGCGGCGGGAGCTGTCGCAGATACACGCGTAATACCAACAGGAGGTTCACCATGTTTGATTTTATCATGACTGAAGCGCAGAAAAAACTCCGGGACGAAGCGCGCGAGTTTACCCGGTGGGTACCCCGCGAGATGATCCTCGACATGGACTCGGAAAGGCTCCAGTTCCCCCGCGAATACCTGAAAGAGTGCGGCAGGCGGAACCTGCTCGGCATCAGGATCGCGAAGGAACTGGGGGGCCGGGGACTCGGCTGGGTGGAAGACGGCATTGTGGCCGAGGAAATCGGCGTCGCCAGCTATTCCCTCGCCTGCCTCTGGGGCGTGGGCGCCGACATTGTCTGCGAGGCGGTGGCGACCTTTGGATCCGAAGAGCTGAAAAATGCCGTCGTGGTGCCGCTGCTCAAGGGCGATGTATACGCCGCCGAGTGCCTCACGGAACCCCGGGGCGGCTCGGACTTTTTCGGGGCCACGACGACCGCGCGCAGGGACGGCGGCGACTGGATCATCAACGGCCAGAAGCGCTTCATCGTGGGAGCAGAAGGCGCGGACTGGTTCATGACCTACGCCGTGACCGACCCGGGGGCGCCGGCCCACAAGCGGCTTACCTGCTTCATGATCCCGCGGGACGCCGGCGTTGAATCGAAGTATCTCTACGGACTCATGGGAGTGCGGGGGGGAGGAGCGGGCCGGGTGATTTTCAACGACGTGCGCATCCCCGAGCGTTATGCCCTCAACGGCATCAACGGCGGTTTTGACGTCTTTGTGAAGAACATGATCCCCGAACGGCTGGGAACCGCGCTCATGACCATCGGCTCGGTCCGCCCGGCGGTGGAGATCGCCACCCGTTACACGTCGAAGCGCAAGGCCTTCGGACAGCCGATAATGAACTTCCAGGCTGTCGGCTTCAAGGTGGCCGATTCGGTCATGATGATGGACGCGATACGCTCGGTCGGCTACACCGCGGCGCTGGCAGCGGACAACCCGGCGTCCCATCCGGGGCGGGTAAGGCGCATGGCTTCGCAGGCCAAGAAATTCATAACCGAGGGCGCCTGGCAAATCGCCAACAACTGCATGCAGGTGATGGGCGGCATCGGCTACACCAACGTGTTCCCCCTCGAGCGCATCGTTCGCGACATCCGGCTGGCCTCAATCTGGGTCGGGACCAACGAGATCCAGCAGTCCATCATACAGACTGAATGGTACAAGGAATATGCCAAGGTCTATTCAAAAGAAGCGGTGCGTGACGTGGAGCAGGACGCAGTCAGCGCCGATCAGGTTGAGGAAAAAGTATACGAATAGATGATCCTGCATATATAAAAACACCGGCCGTGTCCGAAAGGCATCGCCCTCGAGACATAATTGCCGGGAAACCGCATGCATGACCCCATCAGCCGCGCGCAGCACGGTACCGGGATTGGAAAATGCGGTTTTTAATTATACTCAGGAATTATTTTGATTGAAATTTTTTTTATAACCATACAAGATGTTTAAGACGTACGATTAATATTGTATAAGTCGTTGTCGCATTCCCCGTTCCCGGCCGGGAAAGGGATGCATGTACATAGCAATCTCCAAACTGGTGCTATGATATACGATACCGGCAGCGACATTACACCGAACAAAGGAAATCATTCATGCAGATAAAACTGTGGGGGGTCCGGGGTTCACTTCCTTCTCCGACAACGAACGATGAATATTCCAAGAAAATAACCATGATCCTGGATCTCGCTATCAAGGCCGGATTGAGAAACACCTCCGGCATTCCGGAGTTCCTTAAATCCCTGCCGGACGATCTCAGGTATGTGTACGGCGGCAACACCACCTGCGTCAGCGTGACATCCAACAGCGGGAAAATATACATCCTCGACTGCGGATCCGGGATCAGGCTCCTGGGCTACGAGCTGATGAAAGGGCCCTGCGGCAAAGGCCAGGGCGTCCTCGATATATTCATGACGCATTACCACTGGGACCACATCCAGGGACTCCCGTTTTTTACGCCCCTGTACATCAAGGGGAACACGCTCAATTTCCACTCACCCTATAGGGACCAGAAGAAATTCCTGACGAACCAGATGGCGGCGCCCTATTTCCCGGCGCTTTTCGACGGCACCGAATCGGCAAAGAATTTCGTCCATCTCGATGTCAACAACCCGGATCCCGTAAAGCTTGAAGACGATCTCTATGTCGACATCTTCCCGCTGAAGCATCCCGGCGGCAGCTTTGCCTACCGGTTTAAGCAGGCCGGAAAGACCTTTATTTTCGCCACCGATGCGGAGTTCACCGGCGAAGTGTTCGAGAAGGGCCACGACAAGATTTACGAATTTTTCCAATACGCGGACCTGCTGATCATAGATTCCCAGTACACCCTTGACGAATCCTTCATGAAATTCGACTGGGGACACACAAGCTACACCATGGCGATCAACTGCGGTCTTCGCTGGAAGGTCAAAAATCTCGTCATGACGCACCACGAGCCGGCCTATACCGATACCAAGCTTCATGAAAATTACAGAGCCGCGATTGAGCACGGCGAAAACTGCGGGAACGAAACGACCAGAATATATATCGCCACCGAGGGCATGACCTTCAGTCTTTGACGCAGATCAGCAGGAATTGCTGCTGATGCCGTATGGCCCCCGTGAAAAACCATGCAGAAAATGAAAATTGGAAATATTCATCACTCCGTCATACCGCTTGTAGCCGTCATTATCATAGCCTTCACCGGAACCGCCCAGGCCCAGAGGACCAAGTCGAGCCTTGCGGCCGGCAAGCAAAGAAACGCGGAAAAGGGCCTGAAGGACAACCGGTATTTTTTCTATTTTATCAACATGTCCATAACGAACCTGGGCACGGACGAGGAAAAAAAGGAATTCAAGGAAGCTATACAGCGTGATATAATCGCCCAGAATCTCTACATGAAATTCATGTTCGGCGAGTCCTTCGAAGAAATACTCAAGTCGCAGAAAATCCTGATCGACCTTTATCGGAAGACCCTGAACAGGGACATTGCCATGTCAAAAAAGCTCCTCAACGGCTTCGCCCCGGCCGTCATCAGGAACAATGATTATCTTGCCCGCCACTACCTGCACCTCGGCTACCGGGACACGACCGACGCGCGGATAGACCTGATGATGGCCGATAATTTTGACGAGAGGCTCTACTCGATGCGGCTGTACCGTTATTCCAAGGCGATCAAGAAGGTTAAGCACGGCAAGCGGTACGCCCTCTTCGCCCTGCTCCAGAATAAATACGCCCAGGACCGGAAAAAGGGATTGGGACCGCAAGGTTTCAGGGACAAGAAAAAGGAGTTCGGACATCACACCTATGACGAGCTGAAAAAACTCATTGCCGAGGCGTCAAGCGATGAACAGCGCGATTACAACCTGCTTATCCACACCGATAACTATTACCGTCCCAAAGACGAAAAGTCATTTTACGACATTATATGGGACAAGCCGGACCTGTCCGAGATCAAAGAATATAATGAATACCTGCAGATGAAATGAGATGACCATGAAAACACGCACCATCCTTATTACAGCAATGATCCTGTTGTTTTCCTGCAGCAATCCGCCCATAAGCGGCAACGGCCTTTCCACCATGGGGTTCTACGCCCCTTCCCGGTCCATCATATCCCTGCTGGAAACCAGGGAGAAGGGTAGCCATGAACATTTCATGCTCGGCGTCGCGTACAAAAAAGAAAAAAAATACAAGAACGCCATGTTCCATTTTGCCAACAGCTGCTTTGCCGGCCACCGCGACCCCGGGCTGCGTCTTTTTTCAAATCCGGTGTACCAGTTCGTCAAAGGGTATCACGTGAAATCCGACTACTATGATGATGCCGTATACGAGCTGGCGGACCTATTTTTCCTCTACGGCGAGCACGGCTTCGTGGTGAAATTCATTGATCTCATGGGGAGCGGCCGCAGTGCCCTTTACCGCGACGCGATGCTTCTTAAATCGAAGTCCCTGGCGGTCCAGAAAAAATATGACGAAGCGCTGTCGGTTTTGAAAAAACTCCATGAAGCATATGATGATCCCGAATCGCGGTCCGTCATCCTCCTCAGGACAGGGTCCATCCTGGAAAAAAAATCGGATTATATAGGCGCCGTCGACCATTATATCCGCGTATTCGAGGTCGATGTCAAGGGGTGGCAGGCGGCATCCGCCGCAGACCTTCTTGCGGCCCTGATGGAAAAAAAACCTCGTGAACTGAACGGGAGGGAAAAACTGCTCTTTGCCAAGGCCCTCTATCACGGTAAAATGTACCGGGAGTCCATAGCCCTCCTCAGCGCCATCAAGCCGGAACCGGCGGACCGGGCCGAGGCCGACACCTACCTGGTGCGGGCCCTCACCCGCGACAACGCCACCGCCGCCGTCCAGGCCCTCATCAGGGAACGATCCGGCGACCCGGCCCTTCTCAAGGCACAGGGGGACGAGTTCTGGGACATGGGCAGCAAGAACAGCGCCATTACGGCATACCTGCAGGTGATACAATCCGGGAAGGAACCCTACGCCCAGGCCGCTCTCCAGAGAACCGCCAGGTTTCTCGAGGAGAATAAACGCGCCGGTCACGAACAATACCTCATTGATTACAAGAACAAATATTCTGACGACCACGCGGGCCATTTCCTGTGGCTCATGGGGCGCAACATGATCCGGGGCAAAAACAACGACCGGGCCGTCCAGTACCTGGAAGAATCGGTTTCGAAATATCCGAAGGGAAGCCATTCCGACGAATGCCGTTTCTGGCTCCACAAGATCCACGCCGGATCAGGCAGCGGCGAAAAGGCGCTGGCGGCTGCCACGCAGCTTGTCGCGATGAACCCTGACTCGCCCTATACCTGGCTCCTGATAAAGCAGCAGGCCGCGCTTTTTTCCGAGCAGGACCTCGAGCGGCAGTTCAGCAGGGCCCTCCAGGAACAGAAGAGCGATGCCGCCCTGTACTGGCATTCCCTCCTTCTGGCGAAACAGAAATCGATGAAGAAGCGGACGGAACGCATCGGCTCGCTTGATTCACCCGATATCGGCCGGTACCGGGAGATGGAAAAATTGATATCATCCATGAAAACAACTTCCGGATACGGCGGGGCGTTCAAGAAGCTTGACGCCTATTTCCTTGTGGGATACAGCGCGGGGATCAACCGGGAAATGAAGCTGCTTCCGAAGACCGATGAAGCGCGGAAAGACAAATTTATCGCGCTGGCCCATTACAGCAGAAAATACGGCTATGCCTACCTCGAGGTCTTTTCCTGTCTGGAGCTTTTCAAGCTGCTGGGCCTGAAGGAGAACATAGCCCTCATGCCCGAAGAGATGGCCGCAATGCTGTTCCCCACACCGTTTGACGACTGCGTCTCAAAGTACAGCGCCCTCTACTCGGTGGATCGGAACATCATCTATGCCCTGGCGAAGGCCGAATCCCTCTTCAAGCAGAACGCCGTATCTTCAGCCGGCGCCTCCGGGCTCATGCAGCTCATGCCGTCCACGGCGCGGGGGATAGCGCGGGGCCTGCGCCTCGAAAACTATGACCTCGCGGACCCGTGCACGTCGATACAGCTTGGCGCCAAGTATATAGCCGGCCTCCTGAAGGAATTCAAGGGTAACTACCAGTACGCGGTCGCGGCTTACAACGCCGGCGCCGGCAACGTCGCCAAGTGGAAGGACCGGTACAAAAACGAGGACATGGATTATTTCACCGAATTCACGCCGTTTATCGAAACCCGCTACTACATCCTTCGCACCGATAAGTTCCTGACGCAGTACGGCATCATTCACGGAGGAAAAACAGTTGCCCGATGACAGCGGAAGCCTGCCGGTACTGCCTTTTTTTCTCACCTTACCGGCAGGGAACGGGCCATATCCGCGTGAAAAACCTGGCTTTATTTCTGCTATTTTTCTTCTGTATCCAGCCGGCGGGGTGCGGCGTGTTCCAGAAATCAGACTTCGTGCGGGTGCAGAAACAGAGGGAGGCCGCCCTGCGGTATCCGGGCGCGAACTGGATTGAGCGGCGCGATATCGTCCGCGCCGTGGTTGATTACTACGGCAAGGACAGGAACGACCTGGTCATCGGTATCCTGACCTATGCGGCGCAGGACCCGCAGCCCGCGGTGAGGATTGAGGCCGTTCAGAGCCTTGCGAAAATAAAATCAGACCGCACCCTGCCCCTTGTTAAAAAAACAGCCCTTGAAGACAGGAACGACAACGTCCGGTGGTATGCGATCAGGGCCCTGAGGTCCTTCAGGGACCCGTCCTCGGCTGATGTGTTCATCCGGGGCCTTGAAAGCAGAGACTGGCTTATCAGGGAGGAATCCATAAAGGGCATATGTTCACTGGATGACACGACCGTAAGATCCAGGCTCATCCCTTTCATCATCAGGGCGCTGAACGATCCCAGCACCAGCGTCATGCTGACAACACTGCGCTGGATCAGGACCAGGGACGACCGGCTGTATGCGGCGATATCGGAAAAACTGAGGAACGCAACGGAGTACAATTACTCCCTCATCCAGGCCTCCCTCCTCGCGTTGAGGGGATATCAGCTCGACTCAAAAACAAAAGAGAAGGTCATAGGCCTTCTCCTTCACAATAATCCGCAGATCCGGGTCCTTGCCCTCAGGGTGTTGAAGAAGGACAGTGCCCTTGAAAAACAGGAATGATGCCGGCGCTGAATCTTATTTCTCTTTCTCCTTGGAAACGTACACCAGGTTCTTGTTGTCGATCATGTCGCGGGCGTATTTATCCAAGTACTTGGCCTCCAGGTCCTTCCTTTTTTGCTCGGCCTTTTCCTGTATCGTTTCCTCCTTCCTGGAGCGCTGCAACTGTTTCTTGGCTATCAATTCATTCACTTCCGCTTCAGCCTGGGACTTGCTCTGGTAGTCGGCGATGATTCTCATCATCTGGAACATGCTGTCCTTCGCGCCGCGGTAATAATAGATGGAGCTGATAAGGTCCATGGCCGACGCCGATTTGGCGTCCTTGAACCGCTCGTAATAATCATTGGCCTTCAGGACTCCCGCCTGTCCCTGGTCCAGCAGCTTGTCGGTGGCGGAACGGCCCTCGCTCTGTTTCAATTTCAGCTTCAGTTTCGCCCGCACGTTCATGTTGATGCTGTCCTTAAGGAGCGCGTTCGTGTCCTGGTTGTATTTCTGTGACAGCTGTTTCGCAGTGTTGAGTATCGCCGCCTGGTTCTCCTTGAATGCCTTCGCGGACTCCAGCATTTTATTCTGAAAGTACAGGGCGCTGGCCTCGGCATACTGGTCGACGAGCTTGTCTATTTCGGCCTCGCCGCCGCCGAAATTCATGACCGCCGTGTTGAGCAGCTTGATGGAGCGGAAATTCTCGTAACTGAGCTGCTGGGCTATCGACTTAGGATTGCCCCCCATGGGCGCCGGTCCGTAGGAAGGATGATAATCGAATTTATAGGATTGCGCGTATGCTGTCGAAACGATGACCGACATCACACATGACATAATCAAGAGCATTCCATTTCTCATGCTGGCATCTCCCTTATAATTGAATAGAATAATTTCCCCATCCGGGTTCCCGTAAGGAAAGTCTGCATGAATGAACAATTAAGTCAAGAAAAAATGCATCCCCCGATGACTTTCCAGGATTAAAATAAACGGGGGGCTGTCTCACAAGTCGTTTTCATGCGATTGATCCCGATCGGGCTGTTCACGGAATCGCGACGAAACGACTTGCAAAACAGCCCCCGGCTCGGCAGGGCGGCTATCTCTTTTTCCTGTGGTCGATGTGTATGGCTTTGACTTTCCTCTTTTTTATCTTGACGGCCCCTTCCGGGTTGCACTTGTCCTGCACCTCTTCGATCGACTGCGTGATGAGGAGGTTGACCACCTTTTCCGTTTTATTGAGCACATCGATGAGGATGAGGTTCTCATCATCGGTGAAATCCTGAAGGAGATAGTCTTCCATCGTCACCCCTTTCGGCGGGGTCCCGATGCCGACCCGTATCTTCGCGAACCTCTCCGACTTGAGGGCCCTGGTCATAGACTCGATCCCGGCATGGGCCAGGTTGGAAAAGAGGTGGTCGACGCGGAGCTCGCCCAGTTTGAGCGATGAATCCTCCACGATGCAGATGATGTCCCGCACATTGATCAGCAGAAACGAAGCTATGTACAGCACCGATTCGCCGATCAGGTTGACAAAGGTCTGGGGCTTCAGGAGAACAACTTCGGTTCCCTTTATCTTGCCCCTGCCGATTACAGATTTCTTCTTCTTTATCCGGACATCAATATTCTCGTTGTTGCCTATGATGTCAATAACCTTGAAACCGATATTCTGCCTGTTATTCGCAAATTTCTCGCCAGGATTTCCAAAACCAACGATTAACTTCAATAATACCGCTCCCTGTAGTAATATAATCTCGGCCCCTCGGCCGGGTGCAGTAATGAAACGATTCCGGAATTATTTCTTATCCTTCTCCTTGTCTTTATCCTTGGTCTCTTCGCCCTCGGCCGCCTTCTTGGCCTCTTCGCCTTCGCCTTCAACCGCAACGGCCTCTTCGACTTTCACCTCTTCAGTGACGACCTTCGGCACGTGGACCGACGCTATCGAAGCGTCGGGATTTCCCAGGAGCTTGACGCCCTCGGCAACGACAACGTCCTTTACATGAATGGAGTCCCCGATCTCCATGTTTGTTACATTGATCTCGATCTTCTCCGGAAGGGCCTGCGGCAGACACTCCACCTCAATTTCCCGGAGGTCAACTTCGAGGATGCCCCCCAGTTTCACGCCCTTGGCGGTCCCAGTGAATACTATCGGCACATGGGTGTGAATTTTTTCACCCTTGGTGACCTTGAAGAGGTCGACATGCAGGATCTCGCCGGACATCGGATCCGCAAGGTAATCCTTGACATAGGCCATCTTCTCGGTGTCGTCTTTCTTTGCGGTGCTGTATATGTCGAAAATGACGCTCTCGGATATCTTCCCCTTGAAAAGCTTGAAGAATTCCTTGCGGGGGATCTGTATGGATTCAGACTCGCCGTGAGAGTAGATGACCCCGGGAATGAACCCGTTTCTCCGCGCCCTGCGGCTCGCGTTCTTTCCGAAATCGGTTCTCGGTTCTACGGTTAAACTTTTTGCTTCCATGGTTTTCCTCTTTTAATTATCTGTATATTCATGTACCTTTGTTTCTATACGAACAGGGAGCTTACCGATTCCCCGTTATGGATCCTTCTAATCGCCTCGCCGAACAGGGGGGCTATCGACAGGATCTTCATGCCCTTCATTTCCCGCTCCGCCCGGTACGGTATCGTGTTGGTGAATATGATCTCCTTGAAACCCGCCGATTCCATCTTGCCGATGGCGTCGCCGGAAAGCACCGGGTGCGTGAACAGGCAATAGACGTCGTTCGCTCCCTGATCGCGGAGCGCCCCGGCGGCCTTCGAAATCGAACCGCCGGTGTCCACCATGTCATCCACCAAGATGCAGTTCTTGCCCTTGACGTCGCCGATGACGTACTGCACCTCGGCAACGTTCGGCTCCGGCCGCCGCTTGTCGATGATGGCCAGGCCCGCGTATATGTTCTTCGCATAGGACCGGGCCCGCTCGGCCCCGCCGGAATCCGGAGAGACCATGACCGCGTCCTTTATGTGCAGCTGCTTGATATACTCGATGGCAACGGGCTTCGAGTAGAGGTTGTCCACCGGTATGTCAAAAAAGCCCTGGATCTGCTCGGCGTGCAGCTCCATGGTGAGGACCCTGTCGGCGCCGGTGGCCTGTATGATATTGGCCATCACCTTCGACGAGATGGGGACCCGGGGCTCCACCTTCCGGTCCTGGCGGGCATAGCCGAAATAGGGTATGACCGCCGTGATCCTTCCCGCCGACGCCCTGAGCGCCGCGTCAATCATGAGCAGCAGCTCGATAATGTGGTCGTTGGTGGGGTTGCAGGTTGACTGTATGATGAAGACGTCATGCCCGCGGACATTCTCTTTTATCTTGACCGAAATTTCACCGTCCTTGAAACGCTTTAGCTCAACCTTGGACAGCTCGATATTGAGATAGCCTGCTATTTCCTGCGCCAGGTCCGGATTTGACGATCCGGAGAACAATTTAAGCAAACTGTCGCCCATAGTGGTTTATCCTCTCGACGTTGATCTGCAGTACTCCTCCAGCCGCAGGAGCTCCTCGGGGGTGTTGATCCCGCTTCCCTCGATGGGGTCTTTCATGAGCAGTGTCTTTACCGTGTATCCGGATGTCCTGATATATTGCAGCGCATCGGGCAGATAGTACTCGCCCTGAGCGTTATTGGTGTCGACGCGTTTCAGCCCCTCGAAGAGGAACTGCTTGTCGAATACATAGGTCCCTGAATTCACTTCCCGGATCTTCTTCTCCTCGGGGTCCGCGTCCTTCTCTTCCACGATCCGCTCAAACCGGCCGGCACCGTCCTTGACCACCCTGCCGTACCCGTGGGGATTATCAAGCACCATGGTCAGCACCGCGGCCTTTACGCCGTCCTCTTCTGTCTCCTGGACGAGGGAACGGAATGTTTCCGGCCGGATGAGGGGGACGTCGCCGCAGGCTATGACGATCCTGCCGTTGAAGCCCGCGAGGGCCTCCTCCGCCTGCATGACCGCATGGCCGGTGCCCAGCTGTTCGCGCTGCCATACCGGCACGGCGCGGCCGCCTATCGCATCGATGACCAGTTCGCCGCGGTACCCCACGATGACGAAAATTTCGGATATGCCCGCCTTCTCAATATTGTCGAGGACATGGGCGATCAATGGCTTGCCCAGAAAAGGCTGGAGCACCTTCGGCAGGTCGGATTTCATCCGGACTCCCTTGCCGCCCGCCAGCACGATTGAAGATAAGTTGCTGATACGTAAACTCCCTGCGTCAGATATCTGAGGTGCCAGGATTCGAACCTGGGGTCACGGGACCAAAACCCGATGCCTTACCGCTTGGCCACACCTCAATATGTATGCATATACATAATTAATACTTCACCGGTCTCACTCATTGAAGCATTGATCATGTATACCGAAAAAACCTCATTGGACGAACTGCGTCAGGATCACCTCTCTGTATGTTCCGGCCAGTTTTGACCGGGCCTGCTCCGCCGTTTCCTTCTGCTGAAAGAGGCCTATCACGCTCGACCCCGATCCGGTCATAATGGCGAAGGCCGCTCCCGAGCCATACAGCTCTTCTTTAATATGGCGGATCCGGGGATACTGTCTGAACACCGGTTTTTCGAAATCATTCTCCGCCGCATCCTTCAGGTCATTCAGGGACCCCTTCGACAGGGCGCTTGTGAGCCGCCGGATTGTCCTGCCCACTGCCGCCTCCTGCCCGGCATCTGCTTCGGTGCCCCTGTTCAGGGAACGGTACGCAGCGCCGGTATCGACATGGATTGCGTCGTTGATGATCAGCACCCAGGGCGGCAGTTTCCCGGGGACCGGCATGATCAGCTCGCCAATGCCGCGCCCAATGGCGAAACCGCCGTGGAGGCAGTACGGAACATCGGCGCCGATTTTCGATCCCAGGTCCGCCAACTCATCATCCCTGAATTTGCCGAACCGTCCGTTGAGGAGCTTCAGCGCCGCCGCAGCGTCGCTGCTGCCGCCGCCGAGGCCTGCCCCGGCCGGGATGTTCTTTTCGACGGAGAAGACCGCCCTTCCGTTGATGCCGGCCCTTTCATAGTAGAGCGTCGCCGCCCGGGCAATTAGGTTCTCGTGGGCAGGGATTGAATCGGTCAGGCTGCCGTATACGCCGCCGCCGTTCTTTACGGCAATGGCAATGTCGATCCCGCCGGATAATTCCCTCGCGCTACTCTCTTCGAGTTTTAAAAGATCATGCAGGGCAACACTTGCCATGAGGCTTACAATATTGTGGTACCCGTCATCCCGTCGATTCAGTACCTCAAGATGGAGATTTACCTTCGCGTGTGCTCTGATTGAATCGGTCAATACTGCCTGTACTCGTCCTTTTGGAGAGGCAAAACTATTATGTTGGACTTTTTTTGTCAAGAATTAATTATTATTTAAATAACTTATTGACAAGGCAGTCGATGATAAATTTTTTGGATATTTTGAGATTTTTTTCCATAAAATTGACTTTTATAGCGGCGCCATGGATCCATTACGGAACAAACATCTGATAATATTCGATTGCGACGGCGTCCTTATCGATTCCCATGACGCAAACCTGAATTTTTTCAACAGCTGCCTCGTGCAGGGAGGACATCCGCCCCTCAGGAAAGAAGACCGGGAAAAGGTGGTTTTCATGTCCACGCGGCAACTGATGTTCGAGCTCTTCCCGGACCCTGCCGAAGCCGATCGGCTCTTCCGCATCAGCCAAGAAACGGATTACACTCCTTTTTTGAAGGATGTCCATCCTCTCTTTGACTTCACCAGGGTCTTCGATTCTCTCCGAAGCCGTTTCCATCTTGCCATGGCGACCAACCGCGGGAGGTCCCTTGACAGGCTCTTCAAGTATTTTAACCTCGATGCCTGGTTTGAATTTCGAATTTCCACCGTTGATGCAGAGCCCAAGCCCCATCCGGAGATGCTTATTAAATGCATCGAATTTTTCGGTATACAAAAGACAGAAGCCATCTACCTGGGCGACACGGCCTCGGACCAGGCCGCGGCCGCCAATGCCGGCATGGATTACCTGTGGGTCGGAGGGGATAACGCACCCGGTATACAATCAGTGGAAGACTTGCTTCAATTTCTATAATTATATATCCGAAACAGGCGATTGTCTCGGGGGCAGAGCAAAACAGACACAGCGGACTTGACCGACGGAAAAAACTGACACGTCAGAATTATTCCATCCCTTGAAAAAATTAATATTGATTTTTATCATATCTTTTTTAGCATCAGATCGTGATTAAACATATACATAACAGATCAGATGGAGGATTACAATGAAAATTGCAAAACATGCCCAGGTCTTGTCCTTGTGCCTGCTGGCCGCGGCCGGCACCATCGGCTGCGATATGAGTTACGACAAACAGGACGATCAAATGGGCCCTCTCCTCGCGGTCGGCGCCGGCTGCATGGCCACCAGCCCCATCACCATGAAATCGACCACCTATGACATGGACAACAACATCATAAGCGCATCCGAGCAGGTAATAGCAAACATGTCGGTGCAGAGCTCGCAGCCCAACATGAAAACCATGTACGAGATGTACGCAGGCGTCGAGCTGGAAGTCAACCTTATGGGGATTATCACCCACCTTGACAACCCCATGCCGTATGTAAAGCAGAACCCCCTGCTGACGCAATTCTGGGCATTGAATAAAATGGCGTCATCGATAAACGCCGGGACCGACGGCGTGTGGATGAATTCCGATGATACCATCGACCCCCTCTACGGTTATTTTCAAACGACCAGGCTCAAAGACCGCTACCGCCAGATCGTGTACAGCGATTTCGGCGTGACACCGGCCGCCATGATCGATTATATTGTCGAAAACAACAGAAAGACCAAGACCTATCACTACACCGCCGGCGACGACGGGGAATTCGGCACCGATGACGACGTTCTGACAAAAACAACGGTGTACCAGTATAACAGCGCGGGCAAAATGCAGCGCGCCATCAACTATTCCGATGATGGAACGACCTTTGTGAGCTCCTACGTCTTTGCCTACGACGAAAATGGCAGGATACTGTCAATGACGAGCTACAGCGACGTCGGCGAGACAAAGAGACTGGTCTGGGGCTCGTATTCCACCTGCACCTGGAACGACTCCGGAGCGACCCCGGTCCTTGATATTACTCTTGGATTGAGGATCCCGGGTCTCATTGGAAGCTTCAACATGAGCCTGATCAAATTTCATTACGAATTCAACGGGAACGGCACCATACACAAGATGATCCAGTACAAACCCATGAGCACTTCAACTATCGATACCTGTTACGTGTACGTCTATTCCGAGAACAGCATGCTCGGCATGGGCTTCATGAATGACGAATCATTGAACTATTCCGATGACGAGACCACCCAGGTTTCACATACGGTGAACGAGCTCATACTGTTCTAGGGTAACCAGTTTTTTCCCCGATGATCACGCGAAAGCGCCGCCCCGTGACGGCGCTTTCGGTTTTTCCTGCCCGCCGGCCCCGCGCATTATGTTTCCGGTCATGAAAAATCGAGTCCATCCTTAGCGGGATAGTCGATTTCATCGTCAATGTTCATTTTCTCATGTGCAGGTCATGCTACGGCAGGCAAGGTCATGCATAAAAAAGAACTTGAAATTATCACCCGTTAAGCCAAGCATGCAATGAAGGCCTTCGCTTTCCCCTCACCCTGGCCGGAGAACAATTGACGGAAGGTACAGCCATGACAACCGCACAGAAATCATCAGGAAGAGGCGTCACTGTTGCCCTGGGTCTCGGCGTGGCTGCCGTAACCCTGATCATTCTCAGTTTCGTCATGCATCTATGGCGCATGGATATATCCGTTCCCTTCACCTATTCAGGAGACGCGCTGCTATTCCATCAGGTTGCAAAATCAATGATCGACACCGGGTGGTACATGCACAACGGATTCCTGGGAGCGCCCGCGGGCATGGACATACATGATTTTCCCCAGCCCGAAATTCTTAACATCCTGATAATCAAGCTCATATCGCTCTTCACCGGTGATTACGCAGCAACGATGAACCTGTTCCTTATCATTACCTATCCCCTGACGTCCCTTATCGCATTCTATGCGCTGATGAAACTCGACCTGTCACGGACCGCTTCTTTCGCCGGCGCCGTCCTGTACGCCTTTATCCCCTATCATTATCTCAAGGGCCAGACCCATATATTCCTGGCAACGTATTTCATGCTTCCCCTGGCTCTACTGGTCATCATGCGTATTTATTCCGGAGCATTGAATTTCTTCAACGCCGGTGCCGGCGCATCGCAGACCGGCAGAAAAAGCACGCGCATCTCGGCGCTGGTCATTGCCGCGCTGATCTCACTGACGGGGATCTATTACTCCTTTTTTACCTGCTTTTTCCTTATCATCGCGGGGGCAGGCAGGTCTTTCATCGAAAGAAAGATAACGCCCTTCCTGTCATCACTGATCCTCTCTGTTGTAATAACCACCGGGCTGGTCGCATGCCTCTCCCCCTCTTTATTATACAACATACGAAACGGATATAATCCAGACGCAACACACCGGGTGTTCCATGATACGGAATTATACTCCCTGAAAATAACCAAGCTTCTGTTGCCTGTCAATGATCATCGCGTGAAGTTTATGGCCGCCATCAAAGACCAGTACAACCGGGAATCTTCATATATCTACAGAAGTCCGGAGCATGAAAGCACTTGTTCGACCCTGGGACTCCTGGGAAGCGCTGGTTTTATCCTATCACTGACGGCTCTCCTGTTTTTTCTGGAAAGCCCGGACAGGAAACAGACCGCTCTCAAGCTGCGCCAGCAGGGATCCTTGAACGTCTCCGCCGTCCTGCTGGCCGTCACGGCCGGATTCAGCTCCTTCGTTGCCCCTCTGGTAAAGTTCCGCATACGGAGTTACAGCAGGATAAGCATCTTCATCGCACTATTTTCGATCTACGCGCTGATGATCGTAACGGACTTCGTCTACGAGTCCTACCTGAAAGACCGGTGGGTTACAAGCGTACGATTCGCAGGACGAGTCCTCCCGCTGAACCTTTCAAAACTCCTCGCCGCAGCTGTGGTCATCATCGTGCTCATTGCGGGGCTATACGATCAATCAGGTCTCTCCGCCATACCCGATTATCAGACGACAAAAAAGATTTACGAAAATGACGGCGCATTTGTTGCCGAGGTTGAGCGCGCACTGCCCAGCGGCACAATGATATTCATGCTTCCCTATATGCAATTTCCCGAGATAGCGACCCCTCCGCATCACTTGAGAAATTTTGAATATTTTAAATACTATCTTCATTCAAAGCACCTGCGGTGGAGCTATGGGGCCGTAAACGGCAGGGAAGCCGCGGCCTGGCAAAAACGGGTATCCGGCATGGAGCCCGGCGAAATGGTCCGCGAAATAAAACAGGCAGGGTTCAGCGCACTGTGCATCAGCACCGATGGTTATCCGGACGGCGGGATTGACATCCTACGGAAGCTTCAGCGCCATGCTGCGTCCAAGCCGATCATCAGTCCCGACGGCAGAGCGGTCCTTATTAAAATATAACCCGTGCGGCATGAGCGCCCCCTGCCGCAGGACCGTCATGATTGGATCGCATACCCGAAAAACTGAAACGATTAATAATGATTTGAGCATCATACCCCGGCATATTTTATTATTGACTTTTAGGCGCGTATCAAAACATTTTTCAAAAGTTCGATTTTACCCTGTGTAATAGTACGCTAATGCTCTTTAATTCATTCGAATACATCTTTTTATTTCTTCCGGTAACGGTGGTGCTCTACTTCATACTCAACCACCGCGGCATGTCCGCGCCGGCCCGTATCTGGCTTTTACTGTGCAGCCTTTTTTACTACAGCTACTGGAACACCCTGTACCTGCCCCTTCTGCTCGGCTCGATACTCATCAATTTCGGCTTCGGCCGGGCACTCGTCAGCAGCGGCGCCCTGAAAAAAGTTCCTCGCATGGCCATTCTCTGGTGCGGCATACTCTTCAACGTGGGGCTCCTCGGTTACTTTAAATATACGGACTTTCTCATAACAACCGTAAATTCAACGTTCAATACGCACATCGGACTTCTGCGAATAGCCCTGCCCCTGGGCATCAGCTATTTCACCTTCATCCAGATATCGTTTCTGACCGCCGTGTACCGGGGAGTCTGCCGGGAGAGCAACATCCTGAATTACGGCCTGTACGTCTCCTTTTTCCCGCAGCTCCTGTCAGGTCCTATCGTGTACCACGGGGAGATGATGCCCCAGTTCACCGATCCGGACAGAAGCAGGATCAATTACGACAATGTCATGAAAGGGCTTCTGATGTTTTCCATCGGCCTGTTCAAGAAAACGGTCATTGCCGACAACCTGGCCGCCTGGGCGGTTCAGGGTTTCGACCAGGCGCCGACTCTGAACTTTTTCGAGGCATGGTTCACGTCCCTGTCCTATACTTTCCAGCTCTACAATGACTTCAGCGGATACATTGACATGGCCAACGGCGTGGCCCTGATGCTGAACATCAATCTTCCGATCAACTTCAACTCCCCTTACAAGGCGACCAGTATCCAGGATTACTGGCGCCGTTTCCATATCACGCTCATCCGATTCCTGAGGGACCACGTGTACATTCCGCTGGGGGGAAGCAAGAAGGGGAATATCCGGCTCTACATCAACATCACGCTCATCTTCATCGTGGCCGGCGTATGGCACGGCACGCTCTTCTCCTACATCGCCTGGGCGCTGTTGAGCAGCGCCGCCATGATAGTGCACCGCCTGTGGAGCAAATCGGGCAGGCACATGAACAAATATCTCGCATGGTTCGTCACCTTCAATTTCGTCAACGTTGCCAACCTGGTGTTCAGGTCGAACAGCCTGCGCGACACCTGGAAGGTACTCAGGGGAATGCTGGGGATGAATGGCATCATGCTCTCTGACAAGCTTGCCGGCCTCTCCTTCCTGAAGGCCGGTGGCGTCACCTTCGGCAAATGGCTTAACAACATCGGCGGGGACAAGTATTATCTCATATACTTCATTATAGGGGCGGCGATGATCGCCTTCCTGTGCAAGAACGCCAGGGAACTGGCGGAAGAGATGAAGCCGAACATCAGGTGGGCACTGTTCACCGGGCTGGTGCTTGGCGTGGGGTTGATACACATGACCCAGGTCAGGGTTTTTCTCTATTTCAATTACTGATAACGTGATTAAGGACATGGAAAAGAAACAGTGGCTGATAACAACGGCGCTCATCGCGCTCATACTGCCCGCCATCATCATGGGTTTCAACTATTACATGGATCCTCTCTGGTGCTTCAATATCTCGCATAAATACAACCAGGTCCAGGCCGAGATCAACGAGCGTAAGCAGAAAACCAACTACATCACGTTCCGCGATTTCAATTACCGTGGCCTGCTGATCGGGTCGAGCCGGAGCGCATTCATCTCGCAGTATTCATTCAAGGGTCTTTCTGTGTACAATTACTCGGTGAACGGCTTCAGGATGGACGAGCTCTTCCCCTTTACCGAGTACGCCAAAAAACGGAACGGCAGGGACTTCGAGTATATTTTCCTGGGCCTGGACTTCGAGAACGCCGCCAGGTACGCCATTGACGAGGCAACGCTCGCAGTAACAAAGCAAAACTTCGATGAAACAAATTCCCTCCTGTACCGGGTGAAGACCCTGCTCAGCATCGACACGGCCCGGTATTCATGGCAGAACCTGAAGAACTACCGGAAGGGATTCTGGCGCTACTATGACCGCAACAACGTTGAGCACATAAAAAAGCATACCAGGGAGGAGCAGCTCGGCATCTTCACCATGCACATGACCGAATATGCCGACAAGAAGAAATCGCGGTACCTCAATTTCACGTACAACGAGAATTACAAAGCAGACCTTGAGAAGTTCAAAATGGAAAATCCCCGGAGCAGGATAGTCGTCTTCCTGACGCCAGCGTCCCTTCCGCTGCTGGAAATGATCGTTGCGTACGGTCTTCTTGACGATTATTTCCGTTGGATTGGCGATGTGGTCGACGTGTTCGGCCAGGTTTATCTGTTCATGTACCCGAACAGGATCAGCGAAGACTACCTGGATAATTTCTTCGACCCGAGCCACGCCAATCCCGAGGTCGGGATCATGATTGTGGATGCCATTTACAACAAGCCGATAACCGGAGATACCGATTTCGGCATGCTGATAACCAGGTCAAACCTCAAGGAAAAACTGCAGCTTCTTGAACGGCTGATGAAAAACGCACGCGACCCGTGCTTTGAACCACTTATAAAAAAGTAATCCCGGCACCAACCGGAATCATCGGCTATCCCCCTGCACGCTCGCAGATGGACGACGAACGAGCTATTCGGCTGAAGAGGGAAATCCGTCTTTTTCCCGCGCAGCATCGAGGTATTTTTCCAGGAACTTGCGCGTTGCCCAGCGAAGAAAGATGTAGGTGTACCGGGCGCCGGCAAGGTACATCCCCGCCAGGAACACCAGGTGCGAGGTCCCGTATATCGCCGGACCTCCCAGGATGACGATAAGGGGCTCCTTGAAATAAATGGAGAGGGCCCCGAAGAGGGCCACCGCGGGCCAGCCGATGACGTAACTGAAGGCCATGAGAAAAATGCCGAAGAGGATCCTCGCCGAAGGCTTTTCCCTGAAGGGGCTTAAGTCGGCTTTTTCCTCCAGGGCCTTCCGGGCAAATTCAGTACGGGCCGCCCCCCGGGCAATGATGGCTAATATGTTCATCCGGTTATCTCCACAGCGTGGGATACGCGGCAGTCGCAGCGCAACGCACCGTACTCATAGTCCCCATGGCGCCGATAAAGGCAACAAAAAAACCTTGACAAAAACCGGAGAGACTTACAAAGGATTAAGTCTGTTTTTTATACGTCATTTCCAATCCGGACATCTTTCCATGAACAGCGATACGGGCGAAATCATCATTGAAGGGCGAAGGCTAACCCTGGGCGAAATACTAGACGTGGCCCGGGGAAGGCGCGGCGTGGCAATCAGTTCCGACCCAGGTTTTGCCGCGAAGATAAAGCGGTCGCAGGACGTGCTCATGGCAGCCCTTGAAAAGGGGGCCCCCGTCTACGGCGTCAACACCGGGTATGGAAAGTCATGCGGGAAGCGCATGGCCATGGAAGTGTCGACCAGGAACGGCTCCAACCTCATCAGGTTTCACGGCTGCGGCACCGGCGCGGCCGTCGGCATCCAGGAAGTGCGCGCGGCCATGCTGACGCGCATCCTCTGTTTTTCCCGGGGATACTCCGGTGCCTCGATGGAACTGATCCGGCACCTGGCCGAATTCCTCAACCGCGGGATCACTCCGGTCGTGCCCTGCGAGGGATCGGTGGGCGCGTCGGGCGACCTGACCCCGCTGTCGTACATCGCGGCGGCCCTCATGGGCGAGGGCGAGGTCTTTTACCGCGACAGCCGAGTGCCGGCCGCCGAGGCCCTGCGGCTGGAAGGACTCGCCCCCTACACCTTCGCGCCCAAGGAACCCCTGGCCATGATGAACGGCACCTCGATCATGACGGGGATCGCTGCCCTGGCCATAGACCGCATGCGCAGGATTCTGGATGCGTCGATATGCGCCACGGCCCTCTCCATCCATGCCCTCATGGGCAACGCCCATCATTACGACCCGGTCATTGCCAGGGCAAAGCCACATCCCGGCCAGGATCATGTTGCGCGGAAAATATCCGAGCTGCTGCAATCCAATGAAGACCACGAGAAGCTGGCGGCCACAACGCTGGAATCCCTCCAGGACCCCTATTCCCTCCGCTGCTCGCCGCAGATACTGGGCGTGGCCTACGATGCCCTGGAATGGATCACCCGGTGGGTTGAGATAGAAGCCAACAGCGCCAACGACAATCCCCTCTTCGATCCCGACGCCGGGACCGTGCTCATGGGAGGTAATTTTTACGGCGGGCACATCGTCTTTGCCATGGATTCGCTGAAAGCCGCCGTCGCTTCCGCCGCCGACATGTCCGACCGCCAGGTCGCCCTCATGGTCGACCCCCACGTGAACCGGGGCCTTCCCGCCGACCTGGTGCGGGCGCCCGGCGACGACGCCATGTACAACCACGGATTCAAGGCCATGTCGATAGCCTCTTCGGCGCTCACCGCGGAGGCCCTGAAGGCCACCATGCCGGCCTCATCCTTCTCCCGCTCGACGGAATCGCACAACCAGGACAAGGTAAGCATGGGAACCATCGGCGCCCGGGACGCGGCCCGCATATGCGAGCTCACGGAACGGGTCACCGCCATCCACCTGCTGGCTGCCGCCCAGGCCTGCGAGATCCGCGGGAACATCGGGACCCGGCCGCGGCTGGCCGCGATACTGGAGAAGATCCGCTCCATGGCCGGCCCGGTAATAACGGACCGCCCCATGGACAGGGACATAGCCGCTGTCGCCAGGGCGATATCTGACGGCGGCCTCTTCAACCTGGACACGCCATAATATTTTTGCATACACCGGCCCTGCACCCTTGCGCCAAAATCTTCATCGTCAGGAACGTAAAACAATGGACTTCACCATACATTCAATCGGAACGGTCATTAACGGCAGACATGACGTTTCAGACGATTTCTGGGGGGGCATAGTCTCTGAAATAAGGCTGGATCCCTCGTTCAGCGAGGACGCCCTTGCTGGAATAGAAGCGTTTTCCCACCTTGAGATCATTTTCGTTTTTCATGAAGCGGTCAACGGGCGTCCCCTGACCGGATCGGGCCGTCCCCGGGAAAATACCCGGTGGCCCGAAACCGGCATCTTCGCCCAGAGGAAAAAAACCAGGCCCAACTTCATCGGCACCGCCATGGCAGCACTTGTTAAAAAAGAAGGAACCAGCATCTTCGTAAGAGACCTCGACGCCATCAACGGAACACCGGTCATGGATATCAAGCCGGTCATGAAGGGGTTCCTGCCCCGCGGGCCGGTGACACAGCCGGCCTGGGCCGACGAGATTATGGAGGACTACTGGAAAGACCGGGGCCCGGGCAAGACGGTCCCCATCATCCTGGAGGACCTCCTGCGGGCCGTTGACGATCATTGCGATTTCGCCCATTATTACCTGGACCGTGAAACCGGGGAGATCATATTCCAGTCCGAACGCGAATTGGATGACCTCGCCGCAGACGACGATAAAGATCCCGGGTTCAATCCGGAATACCTGGGCGAACGATTTATCCCGATTGAGCCGATGGAGTCCCGCCGCGGCCATGGAATTATCCGGAAGTTCATCGGCACCCTTCCCGGCGGAAGCGCCGCCGGAGAACTCATCCGGGCCCTGTCAATGCGGAAATCCTTCGCGCAGTTCAAAGACGCCCTGCATAACCACGCGGACCTTGAGGAGAAATGGAGGGCAGACTGTCGAGATGAAATAAAAAGAGTGGCCGAAGAATGGCTCCGCTATTATGGAATTGATTTTGAATTCATATCGCTTAAGGACCCGATGAAATGACATGAACGACCCGATCCAACAGGCCTTCATCACCGGAGCCGAGCGGGTGGCCGCCTGGGCCGACCTCCTCGACAGCATCAACGTCTTTCCCATAGCCGACGGCGACACCGGCAGGAACATGAAGATCAGCCTGGCGCCGCTGCGCGATCCCGGCCCTGACCCCGACGCCACCATCCACCGCCTCCTCATGAACGCCCGGGGCAATTCGGGCAACATAGCCGCCCGTTTCTTCTCGGGTTTTTTCAGGGCCGGGACCCCGGAGGGCATACCGGCGGCGGCGCGCCTCGGCAGGGACCGCGCATGGGAGGCGGTCCATGATCCGAAGCCCGGCACCATGCTCACGGTTTTTGACGCCCTGTCGGACGTGCTCGAGGAACAACGATCCGTCGCGGCATCGGAAGACTTCGCCACCGCCGTCATTGACCGCCTTGAACAGGCGGTGCGATCCACCCCGGACCTGCTGCCGAAGCTGAAAGAAGCCGGCGTGGTCGATTCCGGCGCCCTGGGGATGTTTATTTTCTTCGAGGGATTTTTCAGGTCCCTCTCCGGCGACAGGGAAAACTTCCGTCCCATCATGGCTGCCTTCGGCAGCCTGCTCACCGTGGCCCCCTCTTTTGCCCCTGACCGGGAGGAGGGCTTCTGCGTGGATATCACCCTGGATGCCGGAAGCGGCGGCGACGGGGCGTTCCGGAAGCTGGCCGGCCTGGGGGAAAGCGTGGTGGTCATTCCCGAAGACCGGTACGTCAAGGTCCATCTCCATACCGGCGACAGGGCCGGGGTGAAGAAACAGGTTGAAGCCATGGGCTCCATAGTCCGGTGGACCGACGAGGACCTGGGAGAGCAGGTCAGGGGATTCGGCAGGACGGCGCAGGGAGGGGCGATCCACGTCATGACCGATGCCGCCGGGTCGGTGACCCGCGACGACGCCCGCCGCCTGGGCCTCACCCTCCTGGACAGCTACATCACCGTGGGAGACATTTCCGCTCCGGAAACCTGCGTGGACCCCGAAGCTGTGTACACCGCCATGCGCGGCGGCGCCAGGGCCGTGACATCGCAGGCTTCCGAATTCGAACGCCATGAGCTGTACCGCAGCGTCACCGACCTGCACCCCCGGGTCCTCTACCTCTGCGTGGGCTCGGCCTTCACCGGCAATTACGGCGTAGCCCTGGCCTGGAAAAAGAGGCACGATCCGGAAGACCGCCTGACCGTCATCGACACCGGCGCGGCATCGGGAAGGCTCGGGATACTGGCCCTCGCCGTCGGCCGTTTTGCCGCCAAATCCGGCGACGCGGGGGCCGTGACGGATTTCGCCCGCAGGGCCATGGACCTCTGCCGGGAATACATATTCATCGACAATCTCAAGTACCTGGCCGCCGGAGGCCGGATTTCCAAAAGCAAGGCCTTCTTCGGCACCATGCTGAACATGAAGCCGGTGGTGACGCCTACCGCCGGGGGGGTCATCACCGCGGGCAGACTGAGGAACTTTGACGAGCAGCTCGAATTCGCACTGCTGAAAATCAGGCAGGGCACTGTCCAGGGTTCCCGGCCATTTATCATGGTGCAGTACACCGACAACCGCGAAAAGATTGAAAACACGATTATGCCCGAGGTGACAAAACATTACCCTGCCGCCGAACTCATGCTCCAGCCGCTGTCCCTGACCACGGGGGTTCACACGGGGCCGGGCACCTGGTCCCTGGCCTTTTTACCGGAGATGGCCCCCTAAATCCCCCGGTGGGGGACTCCGCCGGGGGATTCGGATACATAGTTAAAACAAGGAAAAATCAAGAATGAACAAAGGGAGATTTGCGGTCATCATACCGGTATACAACCATGAACAGCGCGTGGCGGACGTGGTCCGCAGCGCCCTGAAACTAGGGTTCCCAGTCTATGTCGTGGACGACGGCTCCACCGACGGGACATATGATAAAATTAAAAGCATGGCGGTCGAAATCATCCGCCATGAAAAAAACAGGGGCAAGGGCGCGGCCTTGAAAAGCGGTTTCGCCGCCGCGGCGGAAAAGGCGGACTGGGCCATAACCATAGACGCCGACGGCCAGCATGACCCGGACAACGCCCTGAACCTCATACGGGCCATACCCGACAACGCCCTGGGGAAAAAACCACGGCCTATCGTAATCGGCATGCGGGAGAACATGGTGGGGGACGACGTGCCCTGGACCAGCCGTTTCGGAAGGAAATTTTCAAACTTCTGGGTATGGTCCTCGGGCGGCCCCCGGGTGATGGATTCACAGAGCGGCTTCCGCGTATACCCCCTGCCCCAGAGCGCGAAGATGAAGGTGAGGGCCAACCGGTTCCAGTTCGAGGTGGAAATCCTGGCCAAGGCCGGGTGGAACAGGTTCCCCGTCATCGAGGCCCCGGTCAGCGTGAGCTACACGCCGGGCACGCCGCGCATATCCCACTTCAGGCCCTTCGTTGATTTCTGGAGGAATTCCGGGACTTTCATGCGTCTCATATTCCAGCGGATCCTGATCCCGCGGTTTATCAGGAGGAAAATCTGGTATAAAGAATAATGACCTCATCCCCCTGCCCCCTTCTCCGGGGGAGATGGGGGTGTTGCAAAAAGGACTTTGTATTGAACACCCCTCTCCCTGCGGGAGTGGGGCCGGGGGTGTGGTCAAATAAACCGGACACATTGCTTTATCATGATACAACTCTTCTACAAATTCATCACCTTCTTCTCCCGCCTCCTCGGTCCCTGGTTCTTTATGGTCTTTTCCCGGTTTGTCTCCACCGGCTACTTCATCCTTTTCCCGAAGCGGGTCGCCATCGGCATGCGCTTCTACGGCGCCCTGTTTCCGGAGAGGGGCGGGCTCTACCATCTCTGGTGCACCTGGCGGCAGTTCCACAGCTTTACCGACGTCTTCCTTGACCGGTTCCTCCTCCAGTTAAAGGGAGATATGTCCTATACTTCCGAGGGGTGGGAGCTCATCGAAGAAGCGGTCAACAAAAAGACCGGCGGCATCATAGTCATGTCCCACATGGGGAACTGGGACGTGGCGGCCCACCTTCTGCGGAAGAAGGGCCTGCGGCTCCTGCTGTACATGGGGTCCCGCGAGAAGGAACAGCTTGAAAAAATGCAGAAGGAGAATCTCGCCGAACAGGGCCTGAAGATCGTGGCCGTCGAACAGGACGGAGGGTCCCCCTTTGACATCCTGGAGGGACTGAATTTCCTCAAGGAGGGGGGGCTCGTCACCCTCACCGGCGACCGGGCCTGGTCCGCGGCCCAGCGGACCGTCACCGTGGACTTCCTGGGGCACCGCGTGTCCCTGCCGGAAGCCCCCCACAGCATTGCGCTCATCTCCGGCGTGCCCCTCTATATCTTCTTCGCCTTCCGCACCGGCAGGGGGACGTACCACATGTCCCTGTCGGGGCCCATTGCCGTGAGCGCCGCGTCCCGGGCCGATAGGCCCGGGGCGATCCGGGAATCGGCCCAGCGCTACGCGGACATCCTCGCGGCAAAGGCCCGGGAATATCCGCGGCAATGGTACCACTTCGAAGAGTTCCTCGGACCGAAATGCGGCTGACCAGGAGCCGTTCCCCTTCCGCGGGCCCCTCTTTTTTCGTCACGGTACTCCCTGACATTTTGAATACCTGCGCCTGGAAATGAATTGACTTTAAGAAACAGATAGAGCAGGATTAATTAATTATAGAATTGTTTGATGCAGCTTGGTTTTTTATCGCAGGAAGACCATGACCTTAACAGAAAAGCTCCTTCGTAATTATGACAATTCCAATTTCGTTGTCAAATATAAAGCACGTTTTCTTCTTTACCTCAGCCTGTCGAGCCTGGTGACCGTTCCCGTTGTTATTCTATATTCAATGTATCTTCAATCCCGTGCTCCTGAGCTCAATTACAGCATCAATTGGCTCATGTTCCTTCCGGTCATCGCCGGCTATGGCATACTGATAGTGTCAACCGTTCTTCTCCTGCGGGGATATTTTTTCGCATCAGCACATTTTTCCATTTCCATACTATTTGGGATTATCTGGATTGCCATGTTCCTCGATCAATCAGGCATGGTCACACAGCTCGATACGATAGTCATGATAATCGCAGTTCTCGCCGCAATGCCGATTTTTATAACCAGGAAAAAGCTTCTGGTATTCATGTATGCCGGCATCAACCTGTGTATCCTTTATGTATTCATGTTTTATTTCCGTGACAGCTTCACCGGTATTTCCTTTGCCGATTACCTTGCCGATAATACGGTAGCATTCCTTTTCACCACCATAGTAACGTACAATATCCTCTCCATCAACAACCGCGCGCTGGGCCAGTATGAAACGGCCAACACCAAGCTGCAGAAGTACAACGAAGAGCTCCAGGCAACCTCGGAGGAGCTGACCGCGGCCAACGAAGAGTTCGAGGCGCAAAACGAGGAACTGATGCGATCCGAGGAGGCCCTGCGCTTCTCCGAGGCCGAGCTTCTATCAATATTCAACAGCACCCATGACGCCATGATCATCTTCGATACCGAGGGAAACATCCTGGACGTCAATGACCGGATGCTTGAGATGTATGGCGTTGACCGCGCCCGGGCCCTGCAGTTGAAGGTCCATGACCTCTCGGCCCCGGTTGACGACAGCGCGATCATCAGCGACGGCATGCGAAAAATCGCCAGCGGAGGAAGATCCCTTTACGAATGGAAGGCAAAACGGCAGCGGGACCAGACGACCTTCGATGTTGAAGCCGGGGTGCGGCGCATAAGGCGCCGCGGCAAGGACGTTATCCTGGCGGTGGTGAGGGACATTTCCGACAGGAAAAAGACCGAGGAAGCCCTCAGGGAATCGTTAAACGAGAAGATCGTTCTCATCAAGGAGATCCACCACCGGGTCAAAAACAACATGCAGGTCATATCGAGCCTTCTGAACATGCAGGCGGACCAGCTGGAAGAGCCCCGGGCCAACCAGGCGCTCAGGGACGCCATCGGGCGCATCCATTCCATGGCCAGCATCCATGAAAGGATCTACAGCACCGAGAACCTTTCCCGGGTCGACATGGCCGCCTATATCGACGAGCTTGCAAGGGACCTCGTAACGCTCCATACCGGAAGCGGCGTTCATGTGCAGATCAATTATGCGGGGACGCCCGTGTTTCTGGAGATCAACCGGGCGATCCCCTGCGGTCTTCTCATCAACGAGATACTCACCAACGCCATCAAGCACGGCTGCTGCGAGTCGGATATATGCACTATCGATCTGAGCATTGAGGAGGCCGATGGCTGGATTACCCTGGTCATCGCGGACAACGGCCCCGGCATGGAGCCGGAGATATTCAATGCGGGGCAAAAGACCTCCATGGGCATGCAGATCATCGATGCTCTGGCACGGCAGATCAGCGCGGCGATCAGTCTTGACGTCGACCACGGCACCCGGTTCACCATGCGCATGCGCTCGGAAGATGAGCCTCACACGTGAAATCAGAGCGCCAGGGCAAGGAACCCGGTTATGACGAGTACCGCCATAACGATGCCGACAATGACATGGGCCACCCCGGTGAATATCCATATAAGCAGCGCCGATCCCCACTCCGTGTCATAGACCGATTTCAGAATCCCCAGGGTCACCACGATCCCAAGAAGCCATCCCGCAATGGAGCCGATACCAAAGAACGCCGTGGCCAGACCGGTGAGCGCCCACACGGCCACGCTTGAGAGAAAGGCCGCGTAAAAGGCCCTGCCGAAGGTGGCATTGGGGACGCCGGCGAACCTGGACCCGATCCAAATGAAGAACGCCGAAAAGGCCGTCGCGATCAGAATACATATCGCTATTATTATGATCAGCGTTAAACCTATCAGTTTCATATATACCTCGCAAAAATACTTGATAAACAATGATCTCAACAATCGGCAATTCTTATTTTATCTGTACATGAACAGCATATTTTGGCACGGTTTTTTATCAATAATTAACAAATTTTAGGGATAAAATAGCGGCTAAAATTAGTTGACAACACAGGCTTATCTTCGCTTATGGAAATGAAAAGCTCTATAAGTATGCAAAAAATCCGGAGGGCCTTTCGAGCAGCATTGATCCTCAATCATTTAAGGATCATATTTAAAAAATCAAGGTAACAACCCATACGGATGCGTTAACCCGCATTCTGCTATAAACTTCCTTAAGGATATAATATTCATAATCTGAATAAGGAAGAATAATTAGAGTTCCGGTATCAGTAAAGGATACCTTTATATATAGTATATAATACAATTCTTTACGGAGGTTACACTTTGAAAGTTTTTAAACGAATACTGCTTTCATCTGCGTTTTTGTTCTCCGCAGTCAACGTATTCGCCAGCGAAGCGGATCTTGCGATTCCGGATCTCCATGATGGCAGCTATACGCTTTTCGGTGGGACAATAACCGCGTGGCAGCTGCTTTTCTACGGCGCGCTCGTTATATGCGGTACCCTTGGCATCAGCTTGTTCCAGTTTTTCATGATTAAAAAGGAAAAAGCCCATGAGTCAATGCTCAAGGTTGCTGAAATCATTTACCAGACCTGCCGCACCTATCTGTTACAGCAAGGTAAGTTTTTATTAATGCTGTTTGCATTCATCGCAGTGGCAATGGCCTTCTACTTCCTGGTGATGAAAGGCGAGGGGGTTCCGGTTCTTCTCCAGATACTCCTCTTCTCTGTCATCGGTATGGCCGGTTCCTACTCTGTTGCATGGTACGGCATCCGGGTCAACACCCTTGCCAACGCCCGCACGGCCTTCGCATCCCTTGAAGGCAAACCCTGGAACGTGGTCAATATTCCGCTCCGCGCCGGCATGAGCGTCGGTCTCTTCCTGATTTCACTCGAACTGGTCATGATGGTTATCATCCTCCTCTTCGTTCCCCGCACTATCGTCGGTTACTGCTTCCTCGGCTTCGCCATCGGCGAGTCCCTGGGCGCGTCAGCCCTTCGTATCGCCGGGGGTATCTTCACGAAGATCGCGGACATCGGCTCCGACCTGATGAAGATCGTCTTTAAAGTTAAAGAAGACGATCCGCGGAACCCGGGTGTTATCGCCGACTGTACCGGTGACAACGCGGGCGACAGCGTCGGCCCCACGGCTGACGGTTTTGAAACATACGGCGTTACCGGCGTTGCTCTGATCTCCTTCATCACGCTGGCCATCACCGTTCCCGACATCATGGGACGGATTGACGTAGCCAAGATTCTTGCCGCCGCCGGCGTCGCCACCGTGAGCGCTGAAACCGTTGACGCGATAGCGAAACTCTTCCAGGCCGAGCTCCAGTCGAAGCTCATCGTCTGGATCTTCGCCATGCGGTTCCTGATGGACTTCCTCTCCGGTTGTTCATATTTCGTGAACCAGGCGATCTCTACTGTTAAGTATAAAGGCAAAACTGAATTCGATTTCGAAGAGCCCCTCATGCGGCTCATCTGGATCGCCGCCGTTCTCTGCATCAGCGTATCCTTCGGCATGAGCTACCTGCTGCTGGGCAACCTTGACCTTACCATGTCCGCTGCCGCACTGGAAAAACTAGGCGTCAAGGTAACTGAAACTGTTGTTTTCGCGCAATACCCCGGTATCTGGTGGAAGCTGGCCATGATCATCAGCTGCGGGACCCTCGCCGCTGTGCTCATCCCCGAGTTTACCAAAATATTCACCAGTTCCAAGTCGAAGCATGTTAACGAAATCGTTACCGCGACCCGCGAGGGCGGTTCTTCTCTGACGATCCTTTCCGGTATCGTTGCCGGTAACTTCAGCGCCTTCTGGATGGGCATCCTGATCGCCGGCCTCATGACCGGCGCCTATGTCACCAGCCTCTATGGCCTGGCCGACGTTATGGGTCCCTACGCGTCGATCTTCGCCTTCGGTATGGTCGCCTTCGGCTTCCTCTGCATGGGCCCGGTCACCATAGCTGTTGACAGTTACGGCCCTGTTACCGACAACGCGCAGTCGATCTTTGAGCTGTCCCAGATAGAAGCCGTTCCCAATATCAAGGCCGACATCAAGAAGAACTACGGTTTTGACCCCAACTTTGAACTGGGCAAGCACTATCTCGAGGCCAATGACGGCGCGGGCAACACCTTTAAAGCTACCGCCAAACCGGTTCTTATCGGTACCGCTGTTGTCGGGGCAACGACCATGATCTTCGCGATCATCCTGCTTCTCAAGAAGGTCGGGTTCCTGAAGCTCTCCCTCACCGACGCTCCGGTCATCCTCGGTTTCATCTGCGGCGGCGCGGTAATCTTCTGGTTTGCCGGCGCTTCCATGCAGGCGGTCACCACCGGCGCATACCGGGCGGTCGAGTTCATCAAAAAGAACCTGAACTTGGACAAAACTGAAGCCGACCTTGAAGACTCCAAGACGGTCGTCAGGATCTGCACCCAGTACGCCCAGAAGGGCATGTGGAACATCTTCATCGCCCTGATGACCCTGACCCTGGCTTTCGCCTTCGTGGATCCTAACTTCTTTGTAGCGTACCTGATCTCCATCGCCTGCTTCGGCCTCTTCGAAGCCATCTACATGGCAAACGCCGGCGGCGCGTGGGATAACGCGAAGAAAGTCGTTGAAGTAGACCTGAAAGAAAAAGGTTCGGAGCTCCATGCCGCTTCAGTCGTTGGCGACACTGTCGGTGACCCGTTTAAAGATACTTCTTCCGTATCCATGAACCCGATCATCAAGTTCTCCACCCTGTTCGGCCTTCTGGCGACCGAAATCGCCATCGAAATGAAGCTGCATGCCATCAAGGCTGCAACGACGGACTGGACGATTTTCATAGCGATCCCGTTCTTCGTCATCGGCCTGATCTTCGTATGGCGGTCATTCTACGCCATGAGGATCCCTCCCAGAATATAGCGGGCGGCGGATTCTTACCGCTCAGCGTGAAACACCGAAGGGCGTCTCTTTGAGACGCCCTTTTTTATTTCCCTGCCTGATATTCCGAAGACAACCTTTGACCGTTGGTTATTTCGGACATTTTTATAATCATCTCATTTTTTTATTGAATTGTTCCCTGTGCCCTGTATGCATGTCTTTCAGGCAACCCAAGATAATGCATCATGAAAATAGATGTGGACAAGATCATCGATACAGCCGCGAAAAAAATGGAGGATAACGCGGCAAAATTTTCCGTAGTCCTGCGCAAGGTGAGGAACGTTCTTCTCCTTATCATCGTTGTGATCGCCAGCATATACCTTATCAAATACGAGCACACCAGGATATGGGGCGTCGTCATATTTCTCCTTTCCTTCGCATGGCTCTATTCCTATGTCGTCAAACGCCGCGGCACCAGGAAAAAATAAGCCGGTCCACCGTGAAACCAGCCCCTTTCATCATACGGCTCGAGACCGTGGACTCAACCAGCACCTATATCAGGACCCATCCCGAGCTGTGGGACCGCCAGTTCTGCGCCGTTGTGGCCCGGGAGCAGACCGCCGGCAGGGGGCGTTTTGACCGTACATGGCTGTCGGAACCGGACCTGGACCTGACCTTTTCCATGGTGTATCGTCCTTCCGGAAGCGTTTCTGACCTGTCCTGCGTGACCATCATCGCGGGACTGGCAGTATACCGCGCGTTGAAACCATTCTGCGGCAGCGGTTTGAACCTCAAGTGGCCCAATGATATCCGGTGGGAAAATAAAAAAATCGGCGGCATTCTCTGCGAACTGCTCCCGGGGCCCGGAGGACCAATCGTCATCATAGGCATCGGCATAAACGTGAACAGGACGCGGTTCCCTGAAGAAATCGAAGCCTCGGCCGCATCAATCAAAACCGCCGCCGGCGCCGGTCAATCCGTGGAAACCATTTTCAACGAGACCGTCCGGAGCTTAATTGAACTGCTAGCGGATTTCAGGATCCCGCTGGACGAGTCCCTGATCGTCGAATGGGAGGAGACGTCGCAATCAATCGGATCCCCGATCAGGTTTGTCCTCCGTGACAGGGAAGAAACGGGCGTTTTTTCCTCCATAAAAACGGACGGATCGCTTCGTCTCATCACCGCCCAGGGCACCGTGGTCGATGGATACCGCGGGGAAGTTCTTTTTCAGGACGATGAGTAGGCCCCCTGTCCCGAAGGGGCATGAAATAGAAACATAGTTCCAGTGTCATTCCGAACTCCGGAGGGGGGAATCTTTTATAGCAACAAAAAAATTTCTCATTCATTGCGCTCATTCGAAATGACATTGAGGAAGCAAGGCGGTATAAGGTTGCATTCTCTGTGCCCCTCGGGACACGGGGGCCTATAATGATGATACGATTGCAAAAAGATTGCTTTACAAACAAAGAATAAGTCATAAGATACCATATATTTTCAAAAATGGACGCCATCTCTATAAATACCGGCATCGATGAAGCCCTCGCGATGCTTCACGAACTGAACCCGAACATTTCCGGCAGCAGGAAATCGGACAACAGTGTCCCTACCGGGATGCGGCGGCACCGCCTTCAGAAGGTCGTGGTGGCAAACCGGGGGGAGATAGCTAAGCGTTTCTTCCTGGCCCTTCATGAAGAGGGGATCCCTTCCGTGGCCGTCGTCACCGACCCGGACCGGGGACAGTCCTGGTACGAATTCGCCGACGAAGTGATCTTCATAGGCGACCAGGATCATTATGCCAGCATCGCGGTGATTATCGCCGTGGCCATTCTCGTGAAGGCCAACGCCATATATTCAGGCTACGGCTTTTTGTCCGAAAACATGGATTTCGTTCTGGCCGTCGAGTCCATGGCTGAACTCCGGGGACATGAAATAATCTTCATGGGCCCGAGCCACGAGACAATCAGCATGGTCGGTGACAAGATGAACGCGCGCAGCCTTGCCCGGTTGCATGACATCCCTCTCTTCGAAAGCTCCGATGTGATACGCAACGGCGATTTTGAAACGGCCGCAAAGGAAGCCGCCCGTATCGGATACCCGGTCATGGTAAAACCCTGCTCCGGCGGCGGCGGCAAGGGTATCTACCCCGCGGCTGACGAAGCAGAGCTATCGGCGGCCGCGGCATCGGCGGCCCGCATAGGGCTCAACCTCTACCATGATCCGTCATTCTATCTTGAAAAATTCATTTCGAAACCGGTCCACATCGAGGTCCAGATTTTTAACGGGTGGGCACTCGGCATACGCAAGTGCGCCGTGCAGCGGCGGAACCAGAAGATCATAGAGGAAAGCGGCCATGCCTTCCTGAGCGACCATGTCGCCCTGTCGCTCCTGGCCGCGGCGGAAAAAATCGCCGAACTGTCCGGTTACAGCAGGGGCGCCGGCGCCGGGACGGTGGAGTTTCTCATCGACACCGAAACGGGAAAATTCGGATTCATGGAGATGAATACGCGCCTCCAGGTCGAGTATGCCGTCACCGACCAGTCCCTGGGGATCGATATCGCAAAATGGCAGATTCTTTTTTTCGATGGACGCGAACATGAAATAACGGGCCTTGACAAGCTGAAAAACCGGGTCTCGGAAAACGACCATTCCATCGAGTGCCGGATTTACGCCGAGGAGCCGGAGAACGATTATCTCCCTTCTCCGGGGACCATCATCGAGCTTGATCTCCCGACCTTCAACGGCATCCGGTGCGATTTCGGCTTCATGGAAGGCGATACCATCCTTCCCATGTACGACCCTATGATCGGAAAGCTGATCGCCCACGGCTCGACCAGGAAGGAGGCCATAATACGCCTTGAGCGCGCCCTCCAGGAACTGTATATCAACGGCGTCAAGACCAACATCCCGCAGCTGCTGCGGATAGTCAGGCACCCAGCCTTCCTCCAGGGGGATTATACCAACAACCTGCTGAAAGAGCACGCCGCTCTCAACTACAGCGGGGGGGCGGCCGAACCCGACCTTCCCGATGACCGCCGTTTTCTGAAGCACGTGGTTTTCGGCGCATTCACTGAGCACCTTCTCATGCTGCAGCAGGCGGTCAAGGAGTTCATCGTCATTGCGGCCCTGGGCAACATTGCCGAGGTGCCCTCGGCGTCAGACACGCCGAGCCGGTACACGCTGGAATACCGCGGCCGTCGCTACGTGCTGGAATTCATCCAGACCGCCATCGATTCCTTCTATGCCATCGTGAACGGCGCCTACAACGGCGAGATTGTCCTCACGTCCATGAATGACCGCTGCGATGACATCCTGCTGATCTTCGGATCACGGTCGTACCGTGTCAGGGTAAACCGGCATGGCGGCCTCATCGACCTCAGGATGAAGGACGAATCCAACAAGATAAACTACTACCGGATCAGGGTAATCCCCGAGGGCTATTCCGATGACCAGCGGATACGGAGAATCATGTCGCCGTTCCAGGGCTCCTTCGTCTCCTTCTGCCGCGACCTCAGCGTCGGCGACACGGTCGAAGCGGACGAACAGCTGCTGATCCTCTCCTCCATGAAGATGGAGACGGCCATCGTCTCCCCGGCGCGGGGTCGCCTCGTCTATCTTATAGAGGACGGCGACAGTTCCCGGCTCCAGGTGGCGAGGACCCCCGGCGGGCGCATTATCGGCAGAAGCATCCAGGAAGGTGAACTCCTTGCCGCCGTTGAAATTGAATCAGGGGAAGGCGCCGCAGCCGGCGGCCCTGCGCCTGACGAGGGCGCCGGTATCGGCATCTTCAGGCCTTCCTCGATCATTGAGAACCTGTTACGCGGCACCATCGACGGCGGGGAGAGGGAATCCCGGGAAACGCGTTTCAGCTCCGCCGTTGAACTCATCTACGCGGCCGTGCAGGGGTACATCTATCAGCCCCCTATCATTGACTTTCTTGAAGAACTTCTGAAAAATTTTTCCTCCGACCTGGACAGCTCGGAGCTGACCGACAAAACCCTCGACCTGATGAACGCCATCATCATTCACTACATCAACATAAAAAAGCTCTTTTCCCCGGTCGTTTCAAACGAAGGCCTGTCATTCCAGGAGGAGCTTGGCCTTCATATCGCGGGACGCGAGGAAAACCTTGACGCGTCGACCCGGCCCTTCGAGCAGCTGCTGAAGACCCTCTTTGAAGCCTACGGCATCCCCCGCTGGGAAGGCAGATCTGAGATGCGGCAGATGACGCGGCAGTACGTGTTTGTCCTTTTCAAGCGCGCCTACCAGTTCTGCCTGGAACGGACCGACGCCATAAAAACCATCGTCCATATCATATCCGGCATACGGCGTCCCGGCAGGAACATGTTCATGACCCTTGCGCGGCTGATGGAGCATGAGCAGGCGGAGCGCGACGACTCCCTCCTCAAATTCATAAAAAGGGTCCTTTCGTCTCAATCTCATGATACGGGGATGGCGTCTTACCATCACATGGACATGGACCTTCCCCGTGCCCTCAAGGGTCTGCACGGTTATCTCCATGACAGGTTCAGGGATATATCCGTTGGTCCCTGCGCCGAATCCCTTGCCGCCCCGGCGGGTGAAGCGGCCCTTATCGCTGATATCCCCGAATCGACCCGGCCAGATATTGAAGCCGGAATCGCGCTCCTTGAAAAAAACTTCGTGATCAAGCGCCTTTTCTCCCCGGTCAAAACCGTGGCAATGTTTCTGCTGGAGTCGCCCGATGCCCAATCCGGCCGTTCATACATGGCCTACTCTTCCGCCGATTACGCGCATTATGCGGGCAGGGGCGACGCGCTGGAGTCGGCCTTTACCGAGGCCGCGCAGGTGGTCCAGCTCTACCAGCAGATCGAAAAGTGCGACACCGCCTGGGTGGAAATCATCGTGCGGGGCAGGTCCCTTGGGTGGGAGGGCGACGAAAACACGATTTCCTACAAGGAACTCAAGGACCTCTGCACGTCATCGATCAATATCGTCAGGGACGGCGCTTCCATCAGGGGCATCATCACCATGGACATGCAGATGCCCTGTTCGGGAGAGGTCCGCACCCGGAGCCTGATTTTTTACCGCAGCAACGACTCCGTGCAGTTCGATCTCCTTATCCCCTCGGACCGCAACAACCCCTACCATGCGAAAGAAGAAGTCAACGCGCCCGACCAGCGTCTCTTCGATATAGGCAAATGGCCCATCGAGGTCTGGGCCGGCGAGTGCTTTGACCGGGGATCGGCACGGGAAATCCGGATACCGTCCATCGACGACATGAGTGAAGGGCCGGCGCGGGAGCTGCAGATCATCAACAGGCCCGTGGGCGCGAAAATATTCCAGGGCACCATCGGCGGCGCTCCCGCCTGCTTCTACATGAAGGATTCCCGGGTCAGCGGCGGCTCCACCGGGAGCCGCGAGGGCCTCAAATACATTGCCGCTGCGTACCTGTCATACCTGAAAGACTGGCCCCTGTACGTGTGGAACGACAGCGCCGGAGCCAACATCATGGAGGGGGTCATTTCCCTTAACCGCGGCGCCGAAGGATTCATGATGAACACGCTCCTCACCGAACGGAGCGGAGCGCAGGCCTTCAGCAACTATGTTGAAAATACGGCCGACGCCGACCTGGTAAAACTCTTCCGTGAACTCGACACGGAATTCGGCCTTGTCCGGGGCGATCTTGACAGGCCCCACCGCTCGTTTCAGCTCACCGCCGTGGGGATCGGCTCGTCGGCCGGTCTCGACGTGTACGGTTCCAGCCAGGCCTCCATCCAGATACTCCTGGACTCCGAGGAATCGTACCGAGTCCTGACCGGCTCAAAGGTGGTACACACGGTCATCGGCGAGGATATAACCAATTACGACATCGGCGGCGCCAAGATCCTGGGGACCTGGACCGGCATCGTTGACATCGTGGCCTGCGACAAACTCCACCTGGCGCACTGCATCGGCAAGGTACAGCGTATATTCTGCACGCCGTCCCGGGCTCCCTCCATTGCGAGAAAAGTAAAAGAGGCCCCGCTTTATGACAAGGCCTCCGGCCCGATCGTGTTCAATGAATCGGACATACGGGCCACTGTTGACGACGGCGAGTTCTGGCCCTTCAAGGAGAATTATTATGCCGCCGAAGCCCTCATCGGCGGCTTTGCCAGGCTCGGAGGTAGGCGCGTACTCATCATGGGACCGCGAACCCATTCGGGCCTCCGTTCCCTGGCCAGCATCATCAAGGCGCGGGAACTCCTGAGGACCGCGTACCGGACCGGCTCTCACCAGGTTCTCATACTGGGCAAGAAGTGGCACCAGACGCCGGACATCCATGAGAACATACAGATGCGCCCACGCATGGATTTCATCAATACCCTGCAGAAAAAATCGGGCCTGAAAATTCACATCATCACCCATCCCGAGGGGCTCAAATGCTTTGACATCAACAGCGCCGCTGACGCCATCATCTGCCTCAAAAACCCTGCTTCACCGCAGTCGGAAACCGTTTTCACCGAGAAGAACGCGGCATTCCTGGCCGGGTCCCTCGCCGAGGCCTTTGACCTGGCGCACCGGCTTATTTCCATGATCGATCCCCTCGATGTGCCGGCGCCCTTCGCGGCTCCCGCGACGGAGCCGTCCATACCGGACGACCCGGCGGAGCCCTATGATATCATCGGGTCGGTCATAGCCCATGCCTTCGACCAGGGGACCTTCCTCGAATTCTACCGCGACATGAACAACCCCGTCACGGGACCGAACCTGATCACCGGCCTTGCCGGCCTGGAAGGACGCACGGTCGGCATCATAGCGGACCAGCCCCTCATTAAGGGCGGCGGGGCCGATGCCATCGGCACGGAGAAATTCCGCGTCTTCACGGAGTTTCTGAATTTGCACCGGATACCGCTTATCATGCTCTCCAATTCATCGGGGTTCGTACCGGGATCCCAGCAGGAGCGCCACCGGATCCAGGCCATCGGCGCCGAATCCCTCGATACGAATATCCTAGGGACAATCCCGGTCGTGAGCGTGGTGCTGAACCAGAACTACGGCGGCAGGCTCATCCATGCCTTCAACAAATTCCTGAGGCCCGGCATCGTGTACCTGGCCCTTGAACAGGCGATCATGGCGGTCATTGGCGTTGACGCCGCCTTTGACCTGCTGTTCGGGAAAAAGTACGGCCGCCTCATGGATAAAGGCGAAACCGAGCGGGCCGAGGACCTGAGGAAAAGCTTCGTGGCCACCTATCTCGACAGGGCCCGGGCGTCCCAGGACGGTCTGGAATCAAACCTGGTCGACTGGACGATCCCCTCGGTGAAGGAATTACGGCGCCACCTGGTCACGGGGCTGGAACTGGCGGCACAAAGATGCGCCGGGGCCTTTGGCAAAAAAGAAGGGTGAGCGGGCACCCCTACCCGATCAATTCATCGATTCGGTCCCGGGTCACGCGCTCCCACTCCGGGTCACTGAACCGGCCGCCATTCCTCTGGAAATAAACAATGTCAAAGGATTCCCTGTAATGGTCCAGCTTTGAGCCCCGGTCCGGGTTATGCTCAATGAACAACAGTTTTTCCGGATCAAGGCTGAATTCCCTGACAATGATGTCCGCCAGTTTCGTGTTGAATTCGGTCACAGACGTCCCCGGGTTCTCTTCGAAGAGCTCGGTGACGATGACGATGTGACGGTCCTGTTTTTTCACGACCTTGAGACCGCACCGGGACGGGGCGTCCCAGCGGCCCTTGAAGTCAAAGATTTGGTCAATGTAGTTCATGTTTCATCTCTGGCTGTTTCGAAAAAAACATACGGTGCTTTTTTTTCAATATTTTTTTTAATAATCAAAAATTATTACGGTCTCCTCTCCCATGTGCTGCCGAGACCATACGACGCTCACCGTCAGCCAGTCATCCCGCGGTATTTTGAATTTGAGTTGACAGTTGCTTTCAGTTTGTTGTACGTTTTTAAAAACGGCCGTGAAAGTCCGACACCCGGGGAGGGGTCCCGTCCATCACATGATAAAGATAGAGCGTCTGCACAAAGCGTATGATGATGTTACCGCCCTGGACGGAATTGACCTATGCATCAGCGAGGGATCGATAACGGGCCTCCTTGGTCCCAACGGGGCCGGTAAAACGACCCTCGTGTCTATCCTGACAGGGATAATAAAAAAAAACAGCGGCAAGGTAACCATACAGGGTTTCGACCTGGACAACGATCTTGGCGGGATACAATCGATTACCGGCATGGTCCCCCAGACGCTTGCCATCTATCCCCTGCTGACATCCTACGAAAACCTTGAATACTTCGGCGCCCTCTACGGCCTCAGGGGCAGTAAATTGAGGGAACGCATTGATTTCTCAATCGAGGTCGCGTCCCTCAAGCCATTTCTGCACAGACGCGCCGGGAAATGTTCCGGCGGCATGCAGCGAAGGCTGAATCTCGCCATCGGGATGCTGAATGATCCGAAAATACTGTACCTTGACGAGCCCACCGTGGGGGTCGACGCCCAGTCCCGGCAATACATGCTGGACATGATACGCAGCATTAATATCGAGCGTCACACGACCATCATCTATACCTCCCATTACATTACCGAGATCGAACAGATATCTGACGAAATCGTCATGATCGATAACGGCAAAATCATTCTGAGCGGAAAAAAAGAAGAGATATTATCCGCCAGTGACACCCTGGCTATTCATGCAAAAGTGCCGGACGTTGCCATTCTTGAGCAGATAAAAAACGTACCCGGCGTGACTATAGTGGCAGACACTGTCTATATTGACCGCAATGAACATCTCAGCAACAACATCATTCAAGCCATTACATTGCTGCGGGATAATAATATCAATATAACCAATATTCAATTCAGCGGCAACAGGCTGGAAGAGCTCTATCTGCATCTTACCAGCGCCAGCCTGAGGGATGACCAATGAACAGACTATTGTATATAATTAAGAAAGAAATTACCGAGTTAACCCGCGACATACAAACGTACGTGCTGCTGATTGTGATGCCGTCGGCCTTCATCCTGGTCATGTCCCTGTCAATGCAGGCATTGTTTCAATCCAATCAGAACTTCACCGTCAATACAATCGTTGCCGACAACAGTAACAGCAATGAATCGAAGCGATTTATTGACGCATTGCGGAAAATTGAAAATCTTTCCATCACTGAACCGGCAACCAGCCTTACCCACGAAGCCGTCTCCGGTAATGTTCAATCTGGCCGATATAAATTCGGCCTGGTTATCAACCCGTCCTTTTCCCAATATGTTAAAGACATAAAGACTGGACCTGATACGACACCCGTGACCCTCCATATCGATCCGTCAATGCAGACATCTGTCCAGATCGGCCTAACCCAGCAGATGGAACAGCAGCTTATTATTTTAAGGCTCAATGCTTTTTATGACAATTACGCCGCGGTTCTGGCATATGCCGGTTTCTCAAGAAGCAGCATCGTCCCCTCTGAAAAGGGCGTTATAAAGACCGAATTTGTGTATAAGGACAGCAGTGAGTCGATCAAGCCAAACGCGGCCCAGCAGAGCGTGCCGGCATGGCTTGTTTTCTCAATGTATTTTATCACCATTCCCATCGCCCTGGTGTTCCACACCGAAAAGAGCAATGGAACATATCAGCGCATCCGAAGCATCAATATTCGAAGCCATTATCTTATAGCCGGCAAGATGGTGTCCTATTACATACTCAGCATGATACAGGTCGTCGCGATGCTCTGCGTCGGCCGCTACGTGGTTCCACTCCTGGGAGGCGACACCATCCAGTTTGGCAATTCTTACTTCGGTCTTTTCGTTATCGCGTCCTGCACATCGGTCAATGCCATTTCCTATGGACTTCTGGTGTCTTCTTTTTCAAAAAACACCCAGATGGCCGGGGCCATGGGAGCTGTCCTCGTTATCATTTTTGCCGCCATCGGCGGCATCATGGTGCCTAAATTCATCATGCCGAAAAACCTTCAGCTGCTTACGAATATATCACCCCTTTCTTGGGGAATGGAGGGGTTCCTTGATATCATGCTCCGGAAAGGGTCTCTCATTGACATCATCCCGGAATGCCTGCTCCTCCTCGGGGCAGGATTGCTTATGCTTTGTATTACCGGACTAATCTTAAGAAAAAAAATATATTAAGAAAAGGACAGCCATGAAAGGATCACTGGATGAAAGACTCAAAACAGAATTAAAGGAACTGATCATCGCTGAGTGCGACCTGGACATCGGCACGGACGAAATCGGCGATGACGACACACTTTTCGGGTCGGATTCCCCCATCGGCCTTGACTCGGTCGATGCCCTGCAAATTTCCATTGCCGTGCAGAACAAGTACGGCGTGGTCATCACCGACAGCAAGGTTCTGAGAAGGGTAATGAAAACCATCAATACCTTCGCAGATTACATTCAGCCGGAGTGACATGGCCATGGAAAAGGTATTCATACGCGGATCGGCAGTCACCTGTTCCCTGGGCCATGATATGGACGACATCATCGCCCGCGTTAAACGCAAGGAATGCATGACGACCAGCCTTCCGATCCGCATCGCGTCGCTGGATTACACGCGGCCCTATTATCGCATTCCCGGCGGTGAGGAACGGAACAAGGACCTGGAAGGCTATTTTTACGATGTGCTTCACAATACAGTTTCCCGGGCCATCGACGATTCCGGCCTCTCCGCAGAAGAGATTCGTCAAAGCGCTCTGTTTTTCGGCTCAACTTCAATAGACATGCCCATGTTCGAGACAACCTACCGCCGTGACGGTGAAAACGGCACAAAGAGGCTTTCCTACGAGTCCCCGGGATACGGCAAAATCGCCGCCATTGTCGCCGAACGATTCAATGTCAGCGGGCCTTGCTACACCTTCACCACCGCCTGCACCTCCAGCGCGAACTGCCTTCTCTATGCCTCGTCCATGATCAGGACGGGGCAAATCGAGCGGGCGATAGTAATCGGGTATGACCTCTTCAACGAGGTCGGCTTCTACGGCTTCGAGTCGATGAAGCTCATCGAACCCTTCGCCTATAAGCCCTTTGACAAGAACAGGATCGGCATAATCATGGGTGAAGGATGCGGTGCCGTGGTTCTGGACGGAAAGCGGGGCGTGGACCATGGATTCCGCTTCCTCGGCGGTTCCAATGCCTGTGACACCTTCAACGTCACCACCCACAACATAGAGGGAGATGACATCGCCTTCGTGATCGGGGACGCCCTGAAAAACAGCGGCCTGACCATCCATGACATTGACGCGGTAAAGGCCCACGCGACCGGGAGCCCCGCCAACGACATCACGGAATTCAACGGCATGAGAAAAGCCTTCGGCGATTCACTGCCCCCCTTTACCGGGATCAAGCCCTTTATCGGCCACACCGTTGGGGCTTGCGGTGTGATCGAACTCATCATAATAACAGAGTGCGTCAACCGCGGGTTTTTCCCTGCCACCCCGGGGTTCGAGCAGGTTGATGAGGAAATAAACGCCCGCCCCATTACTGAAGCCCTGGACATGTCCAGGGGCACCGTCATGCTTAATTACTTCGGCTTCGGCGGTAACTGCACATCGTATATAATCACCAACAAGGAATGATCATCATGTATGTCCATGCCGTTTCACCATTCATCTGCGATCCCTTAGACAATATTGACGGTTTGAAGGCGGACCTGAAAAACTACACCGACTTCTTTTTCCGCAGAGTGAACAAGTTTATCCTCCTCTCCCTCATGGGGGTGCACCGCTGCGTCCATGGAAAGGAGATTGATAAATCCATTGCCGTGTATCTTGCCACGGAGAACGGCAATCTGGGCGACACGGAAAACGTCCTGCACCAGATGTACCGGGAGAACTCCTTCCCCAAGCCCTTCAACTTCATCAACACCATGAGCAATACAGCTTCTTTTTATGTGGCGCAGAGCCTGAAATCCCTGGGAAGAAGCATCACAGTCTCGAGTAAAAACGTTTCCTTTGAACGGGCCTTGGAGCTTGCGATGGTTGACTTCAAGCAGGGCCAGGTCAAAGAGGCCCTGGTGGGGGGCGTTGACGAAGCAGTACTATCCCGGGAATATTTTATGGAGAAATACGATCAAGCCTATCATGATGTCAAGCTGGTGGAAGGAAGCGGATGGCTTTACCTTACCGCTGACGCGGCAGGGGCTCTGGGAAAAGTGGATGACGTGCGAACCTTCGAGGACCGGGATGAAGCCATCAAATGGACACACGACAATGCAGGGACCGGCTTCACTATCGCCTTCGGGATACTCATGACGCCGCAGGAAAAGGAGATATGGAAGAAGGCCTGCACCCCGAAGGAGGAGCTTGATTATATCGGCATGAACGGTTTTTATGATACCGCCGCCGCTTTCGCGGTAAGCACATTCTTTGGGACATGCAAAGAGAATGCCCTGGTTCACATAAACAGGAACACCCAGGGTCAGTATGTAATCATTTTATGCAGCAGGGGATGATATAATGGGACGCCTCATTTCACGCGGAGAAGGACGCACCGCCCTTATAACCGGCGCATCGAGCGGCATCGGAGCCGCCTTCGCAGACCGCCTGGCCGGGAAAGGCTTCAATTGCATCCTGGTGGCGCGCCGCACCGATGCAATGAAAGAGCTCGCGCGGCATCTAGAGGACACGCACCACGTTTCCGTCAATGTGCTGACTGCCGATCTATCAACCGACGCCGGCATAGCAGCGGTTGAACGGCGCATCAGCGATGATTCCTCAATCGACGTACTGGTGAACGCCGCAGGATTCGGCATGCGCGGCATGTTCGCGGAAACTGATCCCCGGAAAATTGAATCGATGATAATCCTTCACGCCCTGGCGACGGCCCGTCTCTGTCGCGCGGCACTTCCCGCGATGATACGGAACCGGCGCGGATGGATTATCAACGTTTCATCGATGGGTGCCTATTTCACCGCGCCTCACTACGTGACTTACTCGGCGACGAAGTCATTCATCACCATGCTTACCCGGGGACTCCGCTCCGAGTTGGTCGGCACCGGAGTGCGGGTACAGGCCCTCAGCCCCGGCCTCACCCGCAGCGAATTTCTCTTTACCGATGAATTCAGGGACATCAATTACAACAATATACCGTTCTTCTTCTGGATGTCGGCCGACACCGTGGCACGCAAGTCCCTCGCGGCACTTCGATGGAACCGGGCTGTCGTGGTACCCGGGCTGGGCAACAAGCTGTGGGTGATCTACATGAAACTGCCCGTCATCGGACCGTTGTTCCAGTGGATGATGGGCCGCCTCGCCGGTGCCTCGTATTAATCAGACCGCGCTGAGCGCCGGAGATGCAGGAAAGATGACTATATCATTTCCACTTGATTTTTTTCAGCATCAGATATACATCTTTCTCCGCTTTCGCGCATTTCCTGAAGGCGGCGGCTATCGGGATCGTGTCTATTGATCCCGCTTTTTCACTGAAGGCTTTGGCGCACCCCAGTGCCGCCTGCCGCCACAGGTCGCCGACGGCAACCATTTTCCGGGAAGCCTCCAGAAGCTCAGGCATCCCCAGCAGCTGCGAGGCCTCCTTTAGAAAGGCCGCATATATGAAGCGGAACCCGCCGCCGCCGGTACCCACCTCTTCCTGGAAGGTCATGATGTTTCCCAGGTAATTCTTCACGTACTTTGTGTCGGGGGAGCCGTTCAGTTTTTCTATCCTTCTCGCCATGGTATAAATAGCCTTGATCCCGACCCAGGGCATCATCGGCTGCAGCATCATGGTAACGCTCTTCTTTATCGCTTTCCTGATCGCCTTGCGGTAATCGATCGTTTCGGGAAAATATTCCGGATAAAAGCAGTAGCCCTTGGGGGCGTTCTGCCCCAGGGCAAAGCGGGCCTTCCGGACCTGGTCACGGGTCACCCTGGTCGTATACTCGAAAATAGGATCGCTCACCAGGTACTCATCCCCCTCCCGGCCGTAGATTATTGTGGTGTGGGCATTAAAGGGCATATTAAAATCGGGACAGAAATACGCGAGAAAACTCGCCGATACCTGCAGGCCCACCGGCTTTCCCCCGTCCAGCAGATCGTCCAGCTCCTTCATGGCGACATCCTGGTCCTTATAGGTCCTGGTGAAGAACCGGATTCCCAGGTTCTTCTGCACCCCGTTGATGATGCTGCGGGGCATCATGCGGTATGATATGAGGGGCATCCCCCATACCTTGACAAAGGGGAAGTAGATGAACATGATGCTGTTGGATACGCCAAAAGCCATGGGCTCTGAGAGGTCCAGGCCGTAATTGGTAACCAGTGACGAGACGCCGGCCGATTCACAATGCCCGCCCTGGTAATGCGTCCATTCAACGTTTTGCTGCAGTTTATGGTTCATAGGAGTCCCTTTTTAAAATTCTTTATGGTGTCGAGGTCAACGAGGAGGACCGTGGCGTACGTCTGGAGTGTCGCGTCATCCAGCTGTTCGAACCCCCGGGGATCGAAATGCTTTTTTACCTTTCTCTGCGACAGACCGGTCATCTGGGCCAGGGTCGAAAGTTCCATGTAGGCCCGGTGCATGAAATACTCGATGGGCGATGTCTGTCCCCTTTTCACCCGCTCCTTTGCGTCCTCGGCGCGGGCATCAAAATCCTCTCGGAGATTTATGAGGGCCCGGTATCCCGGCTCCCAGCCATTGGATCCGACCTTGACGAACTCGCCGTTGTCATCAACGGCATACTGCACCATCCTGGTGCGCATGGTTCTTTTGCCATCTTGAGGAACTTCATTGACTTTCATTTCCGGCTCCTTGTTTATGCAGAAATCAGCGTCGCTTCAATTACATAATGTACATAATGCTATTTCCACTTTATCTTTTTCAACAGCAGGTATGCCTCTTTCTCTTCCATGGCGCATTCGCGGTATAATTGGGCCGTCTTCTCCAAGTCAACGTCATCGGTTTTTCCCTGGATGAATTTCCCGCATGATGAAGCGGCAAGCCTCCACTTGTCGCCGATGGCCACAAATTTTTTCGAGGCTTCCAGCAGTTCAGGGATCTTCAGCAGGTCATAGGCTTCCCTGAGGAAGGCTGCGTACATGTACCGGAACCCCCCTCCGCCGGTGCCGACCTCCTCCTGAAAAAGAACAATGTGATAGAAGAGCCCTCTCACGGCCTTTATGTCCGGATTTTTCCGGAGCCGCTTTACCATCCTGGCAAAGGTTTTCATGCCCAGGACTCCGTAATAGGGAAACATAGGCTGCAGCATCATGAACAAAACACGCTTAATCGATTTTTTTACCGCTTTTTTATAATCTACTGTTTCAGGAAACTCGAGAGGATAAAACATGAACCCCTTTGGCGCAGTGGGCCCTTTGGAAAAACGGGCATTCTGAAGATCTTCACGATGGACCCTTGTTTGATGGTCCCACAGGGGATCGTTGATCAGGTATTCATCCCCTTCCCTGCCGGTGACAATGGTCATGTGGCTGTTGTTGGGAATGCGGAAATCCCCCAGAAAATATCTGAGATATGCCACGGAAGCCTGGATACCCACCGGCTTGCCTTCATCCAGCAGCCGGTCCAGTTCATCCATGGCTTCCTGCTCATTATTGTATGTCTTGATGCAGAATTTGATTCCCAGGCGCTTCTGCACTCCCCTGACTATGCTCTGCGGAAGCATCCGCCACGCAAGGAGGGGCCGACCCCAAATTTTGACAAAGGGCAGATACACGAAGCCGATATTACTCGAGATACCGAAGGCCATGGGCTCAGATAGATTAAAGCCGTAATTGGTTACGATTGAAGAGACAGAGCCCGATTCGCAGTGCCCCCCCTGGTAGTGTTTGTATGGTTTCTGCGCTATTGCTTTTTTCATTACAGGGTACTCTTGAATTTTTTTATAGTTTCAACGTCGGTGTGAAGAACATGGGCGTACCGGGCAAGGGTCTTATCATCCAGCTTTTCAAATCCCCGAGGTGTTAAATGCTTTTTCACTTTTCGCCATGGCATCCCGGTAAATTGGGCCAGGCCGATAGGATCCAGAAATGCCTTGTACATGAAGTATTCAAGCGTTGATGACTGACCGTTCTTGACTTTTATCTTTGCCTCTTCGGCCAGTTCGGTGAATTCTTTCTGAAGATTGAGCCCCGCATAGTATCCCGGGTCCCATCCATCTGATTGAACTTTTTCAAATTTTCCCTCGTCGTTCTCCGCGTAGTGGACCAAGGTCGTTTTGAGCATTCGTTTGCCGTCCTGGGGAACTTCTTTTAATTTCATACCAGTATCCTGTTAAATGATTTAGTAGCCTTATCGCTAATAAATATTTTGTCAACAAAAAATACCGCAACTGAACATCTGAAGCAGTTTATGAATTAATTGATGTTACATGTTTATTTATCGTTCATTATAAAAATCTAGAAATCAGTATCTGCTCCAATACCGTCCCATCAAACACCCTGGGTCCTCTTTGATCAAGAGGGCTTTCCTTAATGTTAAGTCTTGAAATATCATTTTTTATGGTTGATTTATTTCAAATTTCCCGTCAGGTATGGGGAATACTTTCGAGGGAGGGACCATGAGAGATACATTTCGGCGGTATTTAATGGGTTATAGTTTAACAGCGCTCTGTATTCTGCTGCTTTGCGGCTGCTACCCTAAGGCGGTGGGACCTGCCGGTCCTGACGGCAAGCGTTTGACCTGGGACATGATGAATACAGAACAGCGCACGGTGCACATGAAAAATATCGTGATGCCGCGCGCGGCTGAAGTGTTCCGGACCTGGCGTCCGAAGAAATATGCCGTGGTGAACTGCACTCTGTGTCACGGCCGCGGAACAGCAACCGGAAATTTCAACATGCCCACCGGGCATCTTCCGCGACTCAGTGGCGATTGGACCCTGGGGCCCGAGTTTAAAAAATACCCGGACACAACGAGGCTGAAACTGGACCGGCTGGTCCCCTTGATGGCCAAAGCCCTGGGAAAGAAGTCCTTTAGCATTACAACCCGGCGCGGATTCGGATGTTATTCCTGCCACCTGGGCCCGGAAGGACCGCTGTTCGGGAACTGATCTTTCCACTGGTTTGCGAATGCCGTATAATCGACGGCAGGGATATTGTTCTCATCAGTTCCTGGTTCCGGGGCCGGAACCCGCGCATCTCTTTCTTGTCAGGATTCCCGTTTCCCTTCACCCCGGGCAATGAGCTCTGCGAGGATGACCCCGCGCGCCAGCTCTTTCAACCCGTCAAGCCGGTCCTCGCCGTAGCCGTCGGTCTCAATGGCGGGGTGTATCGTCATGATCGCGGTGCCAGGGAACACGTTCCAGCCCCCCGGCGGCAGGATGCGCCGGGTGCCGGTGATGGTGACGGGAAGCAGGGGCAGGTTGAGTTCCCGGGCGATCACGAATGCACCGTTCTTGAACTCACCGAGGGCGCCGGTCCGGGTCCCTTCCGGGAGCATGATGATCGAGGTGCCGCCGACGATTTTAGAACGGGCGCTATCGAGGGTTCTCCTGAGTGCCTCGGGGCTTGAGCGATCGATATAGATATTGCCGCCCTTCTCGCCCGCATATCCGAACAGGGGGACTTTCCGCAGCTCTGACTTCATCACCCACTTGATGTTGATGCCGAGCCAGCCATAGTGCACCAGGATATCATACTGGCCCTGATGGTTGGCGATGACCATGTACGAGCGGCCTTTCTCCCTTGTTCTCCCTGCCGATTACCTTCACCCGTATCGGCGTGATGCAGATGATAAACCGCGACCACCAGACCCCGGTCGTGCGGTGCGCTACCCGGTCATTGAACAGGAACACGATGGCGATGCCCAGGAGCACGAAGAAGCAGGTCGCGAGCACGGTCAGGGGAATGAGCACCAGGAACTAGTACGGCTGATACAGGAGACGGAGGAGTTTTCGCATGAAACCCATAACCACTATCCTTTATACAAAAAAAAGAGACTCTGCCCGCAGCGCGCCGTGACGGCGGCCGCTAGTTAGTTGGAAAGTATGCCGTCCATACCAGGGCGTCGAGAAGGGCGGTCTGCACGCAGAACGCTGCGCACCCGATCACCGCGAGCCGGTGCGCCCACACCGGCGCGGCCGGCTGAACCGTTATGAGGGCCCCCAGGAGCAGCAGTGACGCTATGCCGGTAATTCCCAGCACCGCGCGGATTCCTATCCAGCAAATGCGCGATGGGTTCCCGAGCATGACGAACGTAAGCGGCATCCAGAGCGCCGAGGGCACAAGGACCAGGGCATAGAGCCAGGGGAAAAGCCCGTATGAAAAATGACCGGCGATCGTGGCCCCGTCCGGGTTCAGGCGGAACATGATAAAATACGTAAAGGCAAGGTATCCGGCCGCAGCGGTGAACATCGAGATGGTGTATACGGGCATGATAGCGCGGGGAACTTCGCCCCAGAGGGCGCCGCGTGTTTCAGGGTGGTTCATGATGCCGATCACATAGCTGGCAAGCACGGCCGCGCCGCCGACCAGGTTTATCAGCAACAGGTAGAGCTTGTGCGGATGCATGTTCATAGGTTCCTCCCGGATTTAGTGCTCACCAATTAAAAAAGTATGGTATCGGTTATATCAATCTAATATACAACACTATCTGCCCGTCGTGTATAGCGCAAAAAAATTATTAATTACTGCATAATGATGGCTTCGCCCTCAACCCAAATAAAAGGAGCAGGGAGCCCTGCGGGGCTTTTAAGGGGCTGCGCCCCTTAGAACCCGAAAAAATTTACGCGAAATACGCAGAAAAAAAAGAGTATTACTATAATACCCTGGAACACTGCCCGGAAGACGTTGACATCCATAACTAAAATGAATATCTTTATCACATGAAAAACAAACGCTTAAAGAATCCGCTCACACTAATCGCATCGTCCATACTGCTGCTCGCCGGGTGCAGCGCTGCGCCCCCCACGCTCGGGACCGTTCCCGGCGTGGACATCAAGCGCTTCATGGGCGACTGGTACGTGATCGCGAACATACCGACCTTTCTGGAAAAGGAGGCCCACAACGCGGTCGAGTCCTACAAGCTTGATGCCGACGGCACGATCGCAACGACCTTCGCCTTCCGCAAGGGCAGTTTCGACGGTCCGGTCAAGACCTATCATCCGCGCGGTTTTATCCGCGATACCGGGTCAAACTCGGTATGGGACATGCAGTTCCTCTGGCCCTTCAAGTCCGAGTTCCTGATAATCTATCTGAAGAACGACTACTCGGTTACGGTGATCGGCCGCAGCAAGCGCGATTACGTCTGGATCATGGCCCGCACCCCCGCGATCCCCGGGGCCGATTATCAGAAGATACTCACCCTCCTGAAGGGTGCGGGGTATGACACAGAAAAGATCCGGAAAGTGCCCCAGAAATGGGGCGCGCCCTGATTCATCCCGGTTCGCACGACGATAATAATATCCATCTTTTGGCGCAGACCCGCCCCTGCCGCGACTTTGGAGCATAGAGGCCGTGCGGTAGCCCGCTAGTCCTCGGAAGAAGAGTCCGCAAGGTTCGGCTGTTTATCCCGGAAAATGCCGCTGCACAATCAGAAGGCGTAGAGGCGCTGGCCGGCTATGATCATGACACCCTGCCTGAAATCGATATCTTTTCCCCTGCCGGCGACTCCGCAGCCGCCCATTTCCACGAAAAAGGTCCAGTGCTTCATGACATAGATTTCAATGGCACCGAAGAAACGGGAGGCGAAGAACGGGCCGCGCTTGCGCGTGATGTCGTACACGATGCCGCCCGTGACGCCGATGTAGAGCCTGCTCTGAAGGTAGATGGGCGTCTTCCACAGGATCCCCGCGGAAGGCATAACCGCGGTACTCCAGTGACGCGACTTCATCATACCGGTTGATGATTGACGAAAATAATACTGATTGGTAATGACCGGCGAGTCGAGGCGGATGGCGAAGCCTTTACCCAGAAAGATATGAAAATCGAGACCGTACATCGGGTCTTCGTTATACAGGCCCACGGGGATCCCGATACCGAAGCGCTGATTATAAATCGGCTCTTCCCCCGGTTTGATCGGCTGAGCCACGGCGGTTGTAGCCACCGCAATGAAGAGAAAAAAAAGCAATGCACACACGCGAAAAACCATACCGTTACCTCCTCGTTAAAAAAAGGAATTCGTTCAAATAAGCCCTTATCATTGATCGCATACAGCGACAGTGTTTTCTTGAACATTTTTTCCCGTCTTGAGGAACTACTTGAACTTTCATACCTGCGTCCTGTTAAAGGATAAAGCATCAATATTGCAAACATGCCTTTGCCAACACAAATCCCGTGGAACAATAAGCAATGCACTGTGAAATCAGTATGGCTTCTGGTAAAACATTTAGAAGACCCCTCTATGCCTCTGAGGGGGCATTATGTTCAGGAGAATTGACAAAAATAGAGAATTACTGCCTTCTATTAAAGTCGACCAAAAATTTATATTAGGAAGAAGGCAACCACATGAAAAGAATACAGGATTATATTTTGAAAGGTCAAGAAATATTTGTAGGATTGGAAGATTCCAAGAAGACATGAAAGGTTTGTGTCCGCAGCAGCGGCAGGGGGGCGTGTATTTGAATTTATGTTGACTTTATTACCATAAAAACTATTAAATCAATACATTGTTGGCAATTTATTCTTATAATAAAATTATCACGAGGCAACCAATGGATGCTGAAAAATGGTGGAGCACCTGGGCCCCGGTATGGGACCATATAGAAGACAGGCATTTCGGCACCACGACCACCGAATCTCTTATGGAGCATATTAAACCCGATGTCCTGGTAGTCGGCGCAGGTCAAGGACTCATTGTACGGCATTTAATGAACAAAGGCATCAGCGCAACGGGCCTTGATATAAATCCGAACATGGTTAAAGTCGCGAAAGAAAAATATAATCTCGACATAGTTGAAGGAGATGCCGGAAAACTTCCCTTCAGTGATGATTCATACTCCACGGTCATCATTTCCTCAGGCGTGGTCGATTACGGCGCCGATGAGGCGGCCATTGCGACCTTCATAAACGAGGCGAAACGAGTATGCCGCAGGGGCGGCAAGGTCCTGGTTGCTTTTTATAAAATCAAGGAACGCATTGAAAGGATATACAGGAAGATCGGCGTCATCGACTCAGACAGCAACTACCGCATGCGGAGGATCTTCGAGATAAACGAAATTGCCGAGAAATTCCCCCCCCTCTGCGCCATCCCGATACAGAAATGGACGGGCAAAAGCATGGCGCGGGTCAATTTCGAATGGCTCATTGTCGGCCTGACGCAGCCGAAGGAATTCAGGACCGAAAGAAAATGGATCAATGCCCTGTTTAAAAACGCCAAAGAAAAAGGCCTTGATAAAAAAGTCATGATCGACAGCGTCCCGGGATCTATCCCCTACCGCGATACGGCACAGGTCAAGGAATTAATGGATAAGATCCGCGAGGGGTACAGTGAAATACAAAAATATGATGATTCCTCGGTTGTGATCATCGAAAAATAGAATCACAGCTTCTCGCCGAAGGCTTTCCGGATCAGGTCGCGGCGCCGCGGCCTGTAGGTGCCCAGGGCCATCTCCCGTTCCGCCACCTTCTTGATGAGCTTGTACATCTTCACCTGCTGCGGCTCGTCCTGGTAGAAGCGCTCCCAGGCAAAGTAATAGAGCTCCTGGAGGCGTTCCGGACTCATCAGCTTCGGCTGAAACACCACCTTCCCGGCGTTGTAGTCATTCCAGTCATGGCTTATAAGCCGCTTCTCCTTGCGCATGTCGTCGTAGGCCTTGGTGTGGGGGAAGGGCGTGAGGACCGTGAATTCCGCCAGGTCCAGTTCTATTTCCAGGAGGAAATCGATGAAGCGCTTGATGTACTCCTCGTCATGGTTGTCCATGCCCAGAAGGATGGTCCCTTCCACGGCAATGTCGTGGTCATGGTAGCGTTTGATGCGCTCCCTGATAAAATCCGAGGTGTCGAACACGGCCTGGTACACATACCAGGCGCCGGCCTGGCGCGCCAGGTCGAGGACCTCCGGCTTGTCCTCTATGGTATGGCTGCACCAGTTCTTTTTCAGCGGTATCATCTCGCGGAAAAGGTCCATCTCCCACTGCGTGTCCTGGGCAAGGGAATTATCCACCACGAAGAGGCGGTTGTTGTCCGTGAGGGCCATTTCTTCAATGGCCCTGTCTATGGGCCGGGGGCGGAATTTCCTGCCGCCCAGGTAGGCCACCGCGCAGGGGTAGCAGTTGAACCGGCATCCCCGCGACGCGTGCACCAGGTCCACCATCTGCACGCCCTTGTAGTAATAGAGGTCGCGCTTGTAAATGCTCCGCCGGGCCGGACCCACGCTCTCTATGGGTGGGAGGTCAGCGAGATAGTTATAGACCTTCTTGAGGCTGCCCTTCCTGAAATCGGAAAACACCTCTTCCATGCTGCCTTCCGCCTCGCCCAGGAACACGGCATCGGCGTGCTCCATGGTCTCTTCGGCATGGAGCATGGCCGAAATGCCGCCGAACAAGACCTTCTTCCCGCGGCGCCGGTACTCGTCCGCTATCTCCCAGCCGCGCTTCACCTGGGTCGTGAGCATCATGGATATGCCCACAAAATCAACCGGGTCGTCGTAGCTGAAACGCTCGAGATTTTCGTCGATGAATTCAACCTCGACGTAATCCGGCAGCGCGGCGGCCATCACCGCCGGTCCGTGGGGCGGCAGGTTGAATGTTGTCTGTTCCGGGAGTTTCTCCCAGCGGGGATAGATAAGTCTGAATTTCATAAGGTGCTCCTCGCGCAGACAAAAGCTTCTCTGTACCGACCTGTCACTGTCAAGCATTTAACAATTTTATGCCACCGCCGCCGGTTCAATGGCAGAGGTTTGCATCCCGCTCTTCACTGTTTTATATTCACCAGACTTGAACATCCCGACAGGATCGGGCCAAGTTTTTAATTGAAATATATTATGGCTGTATATATTTTTAAAGAGCTGTCATTATCGAATGAATACACGTAGACACAGGGAATCCGAGTGAATGACCGGAAAAAAGGGAAAAACCATCCTTCTTGTTGACGATGAAGCCATCATTGCCATGGCTGAGGCCCGGATGCTGGAAAAGCACGGGTATGACGTCATTACCGCCTATACCGGCGAGCAGGCGATCAACACTGCTTCAGAAACCCCCTCCCTTGACCTCATATTAATGGACATAGATCTCGGTTCCGGCATGGACGGCACCCAGGCCGCTGACATTATTTTAAAAAACATGGATATCCCCGTGCTTTTTCTTTCGAGCCACACAGAGCCGGAGATGGTGGACAAAACCGAGAAAATCACCTCATACGGCTATGTGGTGAAAAATTCCGGCGAAACAGTGCTCCTCGCTTCCATCAGGATGGCCTTCAAGCTCCACGAGGCCCACCGTGAATTGAAGAACCGCGAAGAGGCCCTCGGCAAAAGCGAAAACAAGCTGGCTATAATATTTGAAAACACCCCCAACGCCATAACCATCACAGAAATGGAAACGGGGACCGTCGTTGACGCCAACAAGGGGATCGAATGGACCGGATGGACCAGGGAAGAAGTCATCGGTAAAAGTCCCGCCATGCTGCGGAGCTGGGTCAATCCCGACGAGGAAGAGATAATCACGACCACACTACGGTCCGAGGGAAAACTGTCCAACCACCGCGTCGACTTCCATAAAAAAGACGGCTCCGTGGCCCATGGCCTCATGAATTCAATTTTTATCGAGATGGATGGCAAGCACTACCTGCTGACAATAACCAATGACATGACAAGGCTCATTGACTCCGAATCCGAATTGCGCCATACCAAGGATGAACTTGAGAGAATAAACGAAGAGCTTAATGCCGCCATCGAGGAGCTCGAGGCAACCAATGAAGAACTGAAGGCGACCAACGAAGAGCTTGAGAAATCGAAAAACGATCTCGAGAACACGCTGGCTGAATCTCATTGTTGATCCCCAGGACACGATTGACAGTATGCGGCGCGCCATAGAAGAAAAGAGGGAAACCTTCGGGATTGAATACCAAATAAAAAGGCACCGTGATGGCGAACGAAGGTGGATGTACAGCATAGGGAAGCCTGTATTCGGCAGCAATGGCGAACTCAAAAGGATAATCGGAACCGTCCAGGACATCACCGACCGTAAAAATTTCGAGATGTCCCTCAGGCTCAGCGAGGAACGGTTCAGCGATCTTGTTCAGTTATTGCCTGAAACGGTGTTTGAGACCGACCGCACGGTCAGGATCACCTTTGTCAACCAGGCCGGCCTGCTGCGGTTCGGCTATTCCAGGGATGATGTTGACAGGGGAATACAGGTAATCCAGATCATCGCCCCCGAGGACCACCGGCGGGCCTTGGAGAACATCGAAAAAATCATGAACGGCGAAAGATCCGGCCTGAACGAGTACCTGGCCCTGAAAAAAGACGGCACCCCCTTTCCGGTGCTGGTGCATTCATCCCTCATTGTCCGGGACGGTAAACCTGAAGGGTTCCGGGGATTCCTGGTGGACATTTCCGAGCGCAAGCGTGCGGAACACCTCCTCCGGGAGACAAAAAACTGGTATCGCAGCATCATCACGTCTATCCCCATCGGGATGCACCTGTACCGTCTCGAACCTGACGGCCGCCTGATTTTTGACGGCGCAAATCCCGCGGCGGACAGGATCCTCGGCGTCGACAACAGCGTATTCATCGGCAGGACCATCGAAGAGGCCTTTCCGGCGCTGACGGAAACCGAAGTGCCCCGGCGCTACCGCGAGGTTGCCTCAACGGGGACCCCCTGGTTCACGGAGCAGGTCGACTATGACGAAAATTTTATACGGGGTGCCTTCGAAGTTCACGCCTTCCGGATCGGCAGCAACCGCATGGCAGCGGCCTTCACGGATATAACCGTGCGTAAAAGGGCGGAGGCGGCGTTGAGAGAAAGCGAAGACCGGTGGCATTTCGCCCTTGAGGGGGCCGGCGACGGCGTGTGGGACTGGAACGCGTCAACTGACAGGGTCTACTTCTCCCATCAGTGGAAAGCAATGCTCGGCTATGAAGATGATGAAATAGGCGACACTCTTTCAGAATGGGACTGCCGGGTTCATCCCGATGATCACGACCGTGTTTACGCGGAGCTGAACAGGCATTTTGAGGGGAAAACAGAGGTCTACACCAGTGAACACCGGATCAGGTGCAAGAACGGCGAATACAAGTGGATACTGGACCGCGGGAAAGTCATCGACCGAACCCCCGAGGGGAAGCCCCTCCGGGTCATCGGCACCCACACCGACATTTCAGAGCTCAAGCGGAATGCGGAGGTCCTCGGCAAAGCTATCACCGAGAAGGAGGCCCTTCTCAGGGAACTGCATCACCGGATGAAGAACAGCCTGGCCATGATATCCGGCATCATCAACCTGGAGCATGAGCGCGTCAGTGACAGCGGCCTGCGGGACGTCCTCGACAACATCAAGGCCAGGATAATACGTTCTCGGTACGGGCTCCTTTCACTACGGAAGCCTGATTTCGCACGGCACAACACTCTTTTCCGGGATCAACCGTCAGGTCAGATACGCCGGCTTTACCAGGGGAAATCCCTAGCGAATTTTTTCGGCTTCAATCAGGTCAAGGCGGAGCGAGTATCCTATCATACCCGCTGACTCGAGTTCAATTTTTTTCGGCAGAGTGTCGGGCTTGAGATCCATGAACCGCACCGTGCGCAGGAGCCGTGACGACCGGTCATAGGCCCGTAACTCAATGTCTCCCCCTTCCTTCATGATTATAAGAATATCACCTTCATCCGTCCTGAACCTTCCGGCATGGTTCCCGTTTTCCAGCGTGCCGGCTTCCGCCATTGCTCCCTTCGGGGCAAACAGAATAAGGCGTATGTCACGCATCATGCCCTTTACCAGGTCCTGGCGTCCCAGGGGACCTATGCCCCTGTTTATAACAAGGCGTGTCTCATATTCTGCGTCAAGAAGTACCAGTCCCTCGATGGACATGAGGGTGCTGTGGATCTTTCCCGTATCGGAAGAAGCCATGGTCACGCCGATCATGTCGGCCGTGGAGCCTCCGGGGAGAGTCCCCTGGATGGAATGGACAACCCGCCAGCTACCCTTCAGAAAGGGAGTCATTATCTTCTTGGTCAGATCCGCAGTATCTGATATTCCGGCAGGATGTATTCGCGGAAGACCGGCACAGGAAAGGATACAGGCGCTCATCGCCACAATCGCGGTGGCTCTCATTGCAGGCTCTTAAAGAGGGAATCGGGGATCTTTGCATTCATTTTTACGTTCGTGAAGTCAATTACGGTGTAAGATTTTTCATTCTCATAGATGCGGACTGCCTGGATTACACCGGGTCTTGGGGAAAGCTTCAGCTCGATACGCTGGATAATGGCCGCCATCGATTGTTCCTTCGGAGTGAGAACGATGATCCTGCCCGGCCTGAGCTCCGGTTTGAAGGCCGGGTTCGCGTCGAAATTTCCCTTCATCCACATGGTTATCTCCTGAAGCACTATCTGCATCGACTGGAGGCGGGCGGAGGAATCCTTTGTCACGGAGTCTCCTTTTTTTATGTAGCGCGTCACGGTCCCGTCGTGCATCAGCAGTATGCTGTTGACAGGCGACGTGTATTCCCAGCGGAGGGAACGGGGCGCCTGGAAATAAAGCGTTCCCTTCGAGACCAGGGGCTTAGCCAGGATCGCCATGTGCTTCTTCTGGACGAATTCAGCTTCAATGGATGCAATGTCCTTCGCCGTTTTCCTGATCTGGTCCCAGGTGTCTCCCCAGGATATGAGGCATAACGAAAGCGTAAGGATAATCGGATATTTCCATTTCATGATTATTGTACCTTCATTTTCTTTACCGTAGAGACCTCACCCTTCGGTCCCCCTCTCCTACAAGGAGAGGGGGGAGGTGAAGCAAAATAATTGTCTTGTAGCCCTCTCCCGCGGGAGAGGGCGCGCCGAAGGCGGGGCGAGGTCATGTCCTCTTCCGCTACATCATCCCGCCGTTGACCGATATCACCTGTCCGGTTATGTACGACGCGTCATCGGAGCAGAGGAACCGCACCACCTTCGCGACTTCATCGGGCTTTCCTATCCTTCCCATGGGGATGATGTTTTTTATCATCTCGACCGGCGCGTCCCTGATCATGTCGGTCTCGATGAGGCCCGGGGCCACGACGTTCACGCGGATGCCCTTCTTCGCGATTTCCGAGGCTATGGACCGGCTCGCGCCGATGAGGCCCGCCTTGGCCGCGGAATAGTTCGCCTGGCCCTTGTTGCCGATAATGCCCGCCACCGACGCGATGGAGACCACGGAACCCCGTTTCTGCCGCAGCATCTTCTTCAATACCGGCTTCGTCATGTTGTAGAACCCCTTCAGGGTCGTGGCGATGACCCTGTCCCAGTCGGCCTCGGGCATCATGAGGAACAGGTTGTCCGCGGTGATGCCGGCGTTGTTAACCAGGATGTCGATCACCGGAAAACGCCCCGCGATGTCGGTGACGGCTTTTTCCGTTTCGGCCGAATCAGCGACGTCGAATTTCATCACCTCGCCGTCGCCCCCCTCGGCCCTGACCATGGCGAGGGTTTCGGCCGCGGCTTTATCGTTTGACCGGTAGTTGACGATCACGTAGCAGCCGTCCCGCGCCAGCTCGACCGCTATGGCCCTGCCGATGCCCCGGCTCGCGCCGGTTACGATGGCCGTTTTCCTGCCCGATGGCTCACTCATGACGGTATCCCCCCAGTATGATGGTTATCTTTTTCGGGTCTGAACACCTGGAGCTCCACTTCGGCCGCCGGCTCTCCGTTTATCCGGACCCTTCCCGCGATTACCGCGTATGATTCTTCCCTTTTGCTTTCCTCGATGGCAACCATGATCCTCGTTCCCACCGGAATCCTGTCGAGGTAGAATTCAGCTTTCTTGATCCCGACGAGCCACCCGACCTTGCCCGACGGCCGGTCGCTGTGGCACTCCTGCCACCCGAAGTTCACGCCTGCCGTCTGGGCAACCAGCTCCACCAGGATGACGGGGTTGACGCTACCATTTTCACACGTGGGCCATCCGGGAAGGGCCGTTGAAACGGTAACGCAGCGGTTCCCGCCGACCTCGACAATCTCCTGCACGAGCATCATGCTTCCGCGGTGGGGGATCATTTGTTCTATCGTATACATGGCGTTATCAGCTATGGCAATGGCTTAATACCGTACCGGCACCGCGTGATTGATGTCAATAAAAATATCTTGACATAACGGCGCCTAAAGGCTGTATTCAATGTCGCCTTATCGGAAACCTGCGAGGATACAAGAGGATACACATGGAACAACTGATAAACGAATTGAAAGAAAAAATCATAGATACCCTTGATCTTATCGATATAACCCCGGAGGACTTTAAAGAGGACGACCCCCTCGTGGGAGGCAAGCTCGGCATCGATTCAATCGACATACTGGAGCTCGCCATGATGATAGACAAGGAATACGGCATAAAGATTGACAATAAAGAGCTGGGACAGAAGGTCTTCTCCACGCTCAGGACCCTCGCCGAACACATACATAAAAACCGCAAGGGGTAAGGTTATTGAAGGGCGATCGCGTTTTTATTACCGGGATGGGCATCGTCAGCTCACTGGGGAGCGGCGTGCAGGAGCATTACGATTCACTTAGAAATAACCGTTCCGGGATAAAGCCCCTCACCCTGTTCCCCCTTTCGGAGGGCAACCGCCATCCCGCCGGGGAAATAACCGGGTTTGAATGGGACCGGTCCGTTCCGCGGACCCACGGACTTGCCCTTGCCGCAGCGAAGGAGGCCCTCTCCGGCAGAAACACCGTCCCCGACGCCGTCATCATAGGCACCACCACCGGCGGCATGGCCCTTACCGAAGAGCTCCTCAGGAAAGGGGAGAAGCGGCCGGATTGCTACCGGTATCATTCAACATCATCCGTCGCCGAATACTGCGCTGCCGCCCTGCGCTGCCCCGGCCTCATCGTCACCGTGACCAACGCCTGCTCGTCGGGTTCGGCCGCGATCAAGCTCGCCCTTGAACTGCTCCGGACCGGAAAAGCCACATGCGTCCTTGCCGGCGGAGCCGACTCGCTCTGCCGCCTGACCTACTATGGGTTCAATTCACTTCAGCTCATAGACCCGGAGGGTTCACGGCCCCTGGACCGTTCGCGCCGCGGCATGTCCGTGGCCGAGGGCTCGGCCATGGTGCTCCTGGAGGCTTCCGCTTCCGCTCCTGAAGGCGCCATCGCCGAAGTGCTGGGAGGCGGCCTGAGCTGCGACGCCCATCATCCGGCGACGCCCCATCCGGAAGGAGCCGGAGCCCTGGCGGCCATGGGCCGGGCCATTGAAGACGCCGGAACAGCTTCGTCGGGCATCGAGTACATCAATCTCCACGGGACAGGAACAAAAGATAACGACCTGGCCGAGGCCGCGGCCATTCGGGCACTCTTCGGCGGAGCGGTCCCGCCCCTCTCGTCCATAAAGGGCGCCACGGGGCATTCCCTCGCCGCCGCCGGGGCCATTGAAGCGGTCGTCTGCTCCATGGTCATCCGCGACGGTTTCATCCCCGGCAACACCGGCTGTACGGACCCGGACCCCGAACTCAAGGTCAGCCCGGTCCTTAAGGCGCTGGATAAAAAAACCGGCACCGTGCTGTCAAATTCCTTCGGCTTCGGCGGCAACAACGCCTGCCTGGTGCTGGGCGACCCTGCGGCGCCGCGGAAAACACGGCCCCATGGAACCGCAGCGGTCTTTGAAATACTGGGAGGCGCCTGCGTGACCGGCGCCGGTGACCTGGCCCGGACGATCGCTTCCTTGCAGGAAGGCAAGAACTGCGGCGGGACGCTCCCGCTCCCGGACATCTCGAAAAATCTGCCGGCCCGGGAAGTGCGGCGCCTGAAGCGTCTTACCCGCCTGGCCCTGGCCCTGGCCCTGGACGCGCGCAACGCCGCGTCCCAGGACCCGGCCTCCATATTCTTCGGAACCGCCTGGGGCCCCCTGTCCGAAACCTACGATTTTCTGACGAAGCTCTACGAGTCGGACGAGCAGTTCACCAGCCCCACCGATTTCGTGGGTTCCGTCCATAACGCCCCGGCGGGCCAGATAGCCATCTGGCTGAAGGCGACCGGCGCGAACATTACCGCCACCGGCGGCGACTATTCCTTCGAGCAGTCCCTCTTCGCCGCGTCGCTGGCCGCCGGCAGCGGCGAGACCCTGCTGGTTATGGGCGCCGACGAGCATCATGAAGAGCTGTCGCCCCTGTTTGACGGATCGGTGCGGGCCGGCAAGGACCCCGCCGACGGCGGCGGCGCCCTTATACTCAAAAAAACAGAGTCTCCCGCAGGTCCCTGCATAGCCCCCCTCTTTTTCGAAAACTACGCCGCCAGCCCCGGCGCAATCGCCTCGCTGGTGCGTTCCCTGGGGGGCGCCGACGGCATCAACGCAACCTGCGCCGCCGTGTTCGCCGGCATGCCCGGCGGGGAAAAAGCATCCTGCCGGAAACAGCTGGACGAATTCCTTGACGCGACCGGCTACACCGGCCCGGTCATCGACTACCGGGCCCTCCTCGGCGAATTCGGGACCGTCACTGCCGCCGCCGCAGCCGTCGCCGCCCAGTGCGCAAAAGAGGGGATGGTGCCGGCGGCCCTTGCATCAGGAGCCGCGCTCCAGCTCAGGGGAAAGCGGCTCCTCATGGTGGGACTCGGTTCCTTCGTGACCGCCATGGAAATAACCGCCTGATACTGCCCGATCATGAAGATACTGCTCATATCAGCCAATACCGTGAGGGTGCCCTATTACGTTTATCCCCTGGGGCTTGACTACGTGGCCGGCGCCCTCGAGGGCCGGCACACGGTGAGGGTCGCCGATATCAATCTGTACAATAAAACCGCCCCGATCATTGACATCATCCGGGACTTCGGACCGGACGCAATCGGCCTCTCCCTCCGCAACATCGACAACACCGACGTTCATGACGCCAGGGGGTTCATACCCAAGTACCGGGAGCTCATCGCGTCGATACGGAGCGTCTCCGTCGCGCCGGTCATCCTCGGGGGGAGCGGCTTCACCATCTTTCCGCGGCTGCTGATGACCGAGCTCAAGGCGGACTACGGCATCATCGGCGAAGGGGAGCGTCTCCCCCTCCTCCTTGACGCCATCGAGAAAGGGGCGGATGCCTCCGGCATACCCGGGGTCATTACGGGAACGGGGGAGGAGAAAATCCCACCGCCCTTTGACGACACGTTCCGGCGTTCCTTCATCGGCGGCGACATCGCGCAGTTCTACACCGCCCGGGGCGGGATACTCAACCTGCAGACGAAGCGGGGCTGTTCCTACAACTGCATCTACTGCACCTATCCCCATATTGAAGGCTCAGCCCTGAGGCCCATACCCGCCGAAGAAGTCGCTGAGACCGCTGTCACCCTTGAAGCCATGGGGGGAAAATATTTCTTTATAACCGATTCGGCCTTCAACTGCGATTACGAACACAGCGCCGCAGTGGCCCGATCCTTTAAATCCAGGGGAGTGACCATTCCCTGGGGCGCCTTCCTTGCCCCCACGAAACCGCCGGCGGATTATTACCGACTGCTCAGCGACGCCGGCATGACCCACGCGGAGTTCGGGACCGAGTCCCTCTCCGACGCCATGCTCGCGTCGTACCGCAAGCCCTTCAACGTGCGGGACGCGATCGCGTCGCACCGGGCGGCCGTTGACGCCGGTCTGTACGTCGCCCACTATCTCCTGCTCGGCGGGCCCGGCGAGACGCGGGAAACCATCGAGGAAACCCTCCGGAACGCCGAGGGGTTGGACCGGACAGTCCTCTTTTTCTTCTGCGGCATAAGGATTTACCCCCACACCAGGATATACGATATAGCGCTCAGCGAAGGCCAGATATCCGAAGGCGACAACCTGCTGGAACCGGTCTTCTACCAGTCCCGCGGCATATCAAGCGATGAGATTCTCCGCGTCGTCGGGGAGCGCGCCCGGGGCCGTGAAAACTGGTTCGTCGGGTCCACCAGCGAACACACCACGCGCCTGGTCGCCCGCATGCACAGGCAGGGACACACCGGACCGTTGTGGGAGCACATGATACGATGAAAAACGGCCCCACACTGGCTCCCCTGGCGCCTGCCCATTTGGTCGGCCTGGGAGCCTTTCAGGCCGCTGCGGTCCTGGCCTGTATCGATATCCGTCTCGCCGCGATCCCTCTGGCAATCTTTCTCGTCCTGTGCCTGGCCGCGCCCTTCCTCCCCGGCTTCGGCTTCTTTCTTCCCATTGTTCACCGCGGGACCCCGGACAAGGGAGCGGCGGCACTGACCTTCGACGACGGGCCTGACCCGTCGACCACGGGCCGACTTCTGGACCTCCTTGGGGAGAAGGGAGTCACGGCGACTTTTTTTATCACCGGATCACGGGCAGCCGGGCACCGCGACCTGGTGCGTGAGATACTCGGCCGGGGCCACTCCATCGGGAACCACACCTGGCATCATGACCCGCTCCTGATGCTGAAAAGCGCCCGGCGGCTCCGCGAGGAAATTTCCGGTACCCAGTCCCTCCTTGCCGAGTTCGGCGTCCGGCCCCTCGCCTTCAGGCCCCCGGTGGGAATCACGAACCCGCGCCTCTGGCGCGTCCTGCTTGAAACGGGCATGTATTGTGTGAACTTCAGCCTGCGCCCCGGCGACGCGGGGAACCGGCGCATCGGCGGCCTCTCCCGGAAAACAGTGAAAAAGGCAAAGGCCGGGGACATCATCCTCCTCCATGACGTGTCGCCGGGACCGGGTTTCGATGTGGATCACTGGCTCGGCGAAATCAGATCAATCATTGACGGTCTTAAGGTAAAAAACATCGGCATCCTCCCCCTCGCCGATATCATAGGCCGGCCGGTCATGGTGCCGGGCGCCGTACCGGACGGCCCGGCAAATCCTGCCGCAGCCTTTTACGATTTCATTGCCGATTCCTACGACAGGGAGCGGAACGCCCGCCGCCTGTCACCGGCCGCTGCCGCCGAAAGCGCCCTCTTTGAAAAGAATTATCTCCCGCTCATATCCCCGGATCACCGGGTCCTCGAGATCGGAGCGGGCACCGGCATCTACACGATCCCCCTTGCCCGCCGCTGCCGGGAGGTCACGGCCATTGAGCCGTCAGGGAACATGCTGGCCGCTCTGAAGAGCAAGGCCTCCCGCGGGGGGCTGTCCAACATCATATGCGTAAACCGGGACATTTCCGGTTTTTCGCCGGAAGGACTCTATGACAGCGTCTGCGCCTTTTCCTCTTTCGAGTACATCCCGGACCTGGAGAACTTGATCAGGAAGGTAGCGGCGTCCATCAGGCCCGGCGGCACCGTCTACTTCACCACGGCCCGCCGCTCCTTCTTCAGGTTCTTCACCCAGATCGGTAACGCCCTGCGCCAGGGCCTGTGGCTCCATGCCCGGAGCGAACGCGAGGTCAGGAAAGTCCTTTCAGGTTCGGGGTTCGACCAGATTACCATATCCTCCCATGCCATGAAATGCCCCCTCCTGGGGGGGATTCTGCTGGAGGCACGGGCGGTAAAAACCTCCAGGGACCGGTAGGCTTTTTTTTCTTGACACCCTTCAAGCTATTTATTCTATTAATACCGCTGTAAACAGACCCCTGAATTCAATCAAAATTCCCATACATTTAGATCATTATGATTGAGATCAGAAAAAATGAGTTTTGTTAACTAATGCACAACACGTGGCACTTTTTGAAAAACCTTAAGGAGACGGACTCTCTCGAAATCTCTGCCGAAGCAACACTGGAACCTGACTCGTTATGGTTTGACGGCCATTTCCCCGGCACCCCGATACTTCCCGGAATCGCCCAGCTCACCCTGGCCTTCGACGCGATACAGGAGCACTCGAAACGGAACGGCCGTCAACTGGCTCTGTCAGGATTATCCCGGGTGCGCTTCAGGCAGTTCATAAAGCCCGGCGACACGGTACTGGTAACGGCGGTTCCGGAAAAGGACGATCCCGCCCAGTACAAGTTCAGGGTGACCGTTGGCGGCCAGGTGGCCTGCAGCGGATCCATGAAGACGGCGCCGGTCAATAGTTGACACGTGCCGAATTACATGCAGCCTTGCATTATCCAATTGAGGAGGAAGATAGATGGCCGACAAAAAAACACTGCTCCGCGTGGCTGAAATTCTCATAGACGAGCTGAAGCTCGAAGATGTTACGCCGGAAACCTTTGATCCCGAGGTCGATCTGATCGACGAACTGGGCATCGACAGCATGGACCTGACCACGGTGGTGCTTGTCCTTCAGGACGAGTACGGCATCACCATCGACGAGGATGATTATCCCAAACTGAAAAATGTGAAATTAATAGCCGACTACATCGAGCAAAAGCTGAAAGAAAAATAATTTGCACTGGCGCACCTGTCTTCGGCGGCAGGGCGGCAGGCAGGTACATTCATACAATCAACCAACACAAGGGAAGCACCCATGAATGTAAAACACGCGAAAAAAGAAACAGCGGACACGGGAAAAGGCGGGATGAAATTTTCCGATATCATCGCCGACCCTGTCGTCAGGGAGCGGTGGGAAAAGGTCCGGCGCTGGTTTTTCCTCAGGGAATCGACCTATGACATGACCAACCGCTGCAACATCCGCTGCGACGGGTGCTATTACTATGAAGGTGAAAAACAGTTCGCCAGGGAAAACAACAATCCCGACGACTGGCGCGCCCTCATGGAATCCGAAAAAAAGCGGGGCATCACCTATGTCGTCCTCGCCGGGGCGGAACCCTCCCTGGTCCCGGAGCTGTGCCAGGCCTGTTACGACGTCATCCCCCTGGGAAGCATCGCCTCCAACGGGTTTAAAAGGATTCCCGAATCTGTCGGCTACAAGATCCATATCTCCGTCTGGGGAAACGACGAGTCAAGCCTGCGGATACGCAACGCGAAAAACCTTCTGGCAAAACAGATTGAAAATTACCGGAACGATCCCCGGGCGGTATGGGTCTATACCTTCACGCGGGAAAACATCGGCGAAATATACGAAGTGATGGAGATGCTGTCGAAAAACGGCTGCCGGGCGACCTTCAACATGTTCTCGGCCCCCGTTGGCTACACCGGCACCCTGCGCCACGACGGGGAAACCCTGGCCCGCACCCGGAAGACCATGATGGACATCCTCGCGAAATACCCGGACAATGTCCTCTATTCGCCCTACAACGTGGTGGCCCACACGCATCGCCTGGGACTGCATGACCTGTACGCGTGCTCGTATCCGCGGATGAACCCGTCCACGGACATCGGCCTCGGCAGGTCCTTCCGCCAGTACCACGCGGACCTTTCCTGGGACCGCAGCATATCCTGCTGCGTGCCGGACACGGACTGTGTTGACTGCCGTCACTACGCCTCGGGCAGCGCCGTTGTCACGGCGCGGCTCTACCGCCACGCCACGGACCCGACAGCATTCAAGGCCTGGCTCGACTACGTCGACACCTACCTCGCGGTCTGGGTCATGGGTTACGAAAAGGGAAAAAATCTTCTGGATCAGATGACACCGCCGCCGGGGCACGAGCTATAGGCGGCCAAAGGCTATCTTCACGCATCACGGAACCAGGAAACTGTTAGGAGTACATCATGAATACCGTCAGCTCACTGCTCGATAAAGAATGGTATGAACGATACAAGAAAATATCGCAGCTCAACATACGGAGCTCCATATACGACGTGACCAACAACTGCAACCTTCGCTGCAAGGGATGCTTCTTTTTCTCCTCCGACGAGCACAAGAAATCGCCGGACGAGCCGGACATCAAAAAATGGGAGGCCTTCGTAGACAAGGAGAAGGAGCGGGGCGTCAACCTGGCCATCCTCATCGGCGGCGAGCCCACCCTCTACCTGGACCGGGTCGAGGCCTTCTACAAGCGCCTTCCCACCTACTGCGCCACCAACGGCATCATCAAGGTGCCGCGGGACCGCTTCCCCGACATGATGGTGGGCATTTCCCTCTGGGGCGACGAGGAGGACGAGAAGACCCTGCGCGGACGCGATGTATTCTCGATCTCCCGCAAGAACTACGAGGGCGACCAGTACACCTACTATCTCTACACCATAACGCCCAAGCAAATCGGCAAGGTCGAGACGATCATTAAGAAGATCCGCGACGCGGGTCTGAAGGTGCACATGCAGCTCCTCTCCAACGACGAGGGTGTTGACGGCTTCTCCTGGACAGAGAACGAGCTTGCCGCCATACGCGCCGAAATGGACGATATGCTGGACAGGTATCCTGACACGGTCATATCCTCGAAATATTACCATGAGATCATAACCACCGGGAAGATGCTGGGCCGTCCCTTCGGCTGGAACGAGTGCCCCTCGGTGACGAAGCCCCTGGATAAGCGGAACCCGCAGCCGAAGCGCCTCATCGAGTTCATCCGCTGGGCCGCCGACCTCCAGACCATGCACCGCTGCTGCACCTCGGAGACCCGGGACTGCTCCACCTGCAAGGACGGCGCCGCCCACATGAGCTGGGTCATGGTGAACAAGAGGGCCCACCTCCGATCCGCGAAAGACCTCCAGAACTGGATCGAGGTCTACGAGATGTTCGCCAAGCTGTACAAGTTCATCCCCTGGTAAAAGATGGATCCGAAACAAGCGGTTATCGTCGGATACGACATGGTCTCCCCCCTGGGCACCGACCTGGAGACCCAGTGGAGCCGCGCCCGTGCCGGCGAAAGCGGCATCGGCAGGTTGACCCGGTTTCCCTATAGCGACGATTTCCCTGTGCAGATAGCAGGCCAGGTGGAGGATATAGACGTCACACCCTACCCCTTCCTGTCGCCGCGGGAAATGGCCCACTGGACCTCGCCGATTTTCAGGAATTCATTGCTGGTGGTCCACCGCGCCCTGACAGCAAGCGGCATCGAGATCACGCCGGAACTGGCGCCCCGCACGGGCATCACCTTCAGCACCGCCGTGGGCGGCCTGGACGCGGTCATAGCCGCCGACCGCCTGATGGTGAAGGACAACAGGCTCCCCAACCCCTTCACAAACCCCAACTCCTGCATCAACATGGTGGGAGGAAAGGTCTCGATCCTGACCGGCGCGACCGGGCCCATCACCGCCACCATAACCGCCTGCGCCACCGGCGCCACCTCCCTGATCATCGGATCGATGTTCCTCAGACAGGGGCTTGCCGACGTGGTCATCTGCGGCGCCGTTGACTGTCCCCTGGTCGAGCCCATCGTGGCGGGCTTTGCCACCATGAACGGCGCCTTCAAGGAGAAGAAGGACAGGCCGGAAAACCCGCGCTCAGCGAGCCGGCCCTTCTCGGCGGGCCGGCGCGGCTTCGTCGTGTCAGAGGGAGCGGCCAGCATCATTATCACGACAAAAGAATTCGCCGATGCCCACGGCCTGAAATACGAACTGACCATAGCCGGCTATGCCATGACATCGGACGCGTACCATTTCGTTGCCCCCAACCCGGACACGGTAACGCGCTGCATCGCCGAGAGCATCGCCTCTGCCGGGCTCAAGGCGGAGGATATCGACGCGGTAAACGCCCACGGGACCTCCACAAAAATCGGCGACAAGGTTGAGTTCGACGCCCTGACGAAAATCTTCGGCAGTGCCATCCCTCCGGTATCGGCGAACAAGTCCCAGATCGGCCACGCCATGGGCGCCTCCAGCGGCATAGAGTCGGTCTTCGCCATGGAGGGGATGCTGAAAGGGATGGTTCTTCCCACCATCAACTACAACGCCGACCCGGAAATCACCCTGGACTGCGTCCCAGAAGGGGCCCGTAAGCTCGACCAGGAGTTCGTCCTTAAAAACGCCTTCGGCTTCGGCGGGTGCAACTCCTGCATCGTGTTCCGGCGGTTGCGGTAACCAGGTTTTGCGGCGCGAAGGGCCACTACCACTTTCATCGTTTGCACAAAAGGCATGAGCCATGGTCTGCATATCCGACATACACTTCGGGGCCAACACTTCAGCCCATATTGCGCGGTTCATCGAAACCGCCTGCGACCCGGCCCTGAACCCGGACAGGATCGTGATCATTGCGGGCGACATGACCCAGCATGCCACGGAACCGGAATACCGTGACGCGGCGGAGCTGTTGCGAAAGCTTCTTGACGCCGGTCTCCGCGTCGTGCTCACGCCGGGGAACCATGACTTCGGCGACTGGATCGGGGAATATCTCTACACCAACCACGCGGCGAGGAACCGGTACCGCTCCCTCACGGAGCCGGTCTTCAACCAGAAAGAAATAATAGCTGTCGAGGATTACGACTCCATCATGCGCTGCGGGAGCAACATCTTCGTATCCCTCCGGAGTACCCACCGGGGCAAGGCCCACTCCCTGGGAATCATCGGCATAAACCGCATTCGGGAAAAACAGGTGGCATGGGCCGCGTCACAGCTTAAGTCGATGGACGCGACGGGAGCGATGCTTCACCTGGTGACGCACCGGAGCCTCTGGAAGGAGTCCGGGGACCGCCACAAGGGCCTGTACCGGCCGGATTACATTGAAAGGAACCTGCTTGAAAGATTCAGGTTTCACTCGGTCATCCACGGACACAACCACCGCTATCTCTTTGCCTGCACGTCAACGCCGCGCCTGGGGATCCCGGTGATACGGCTGTCCCTGCCGACCATCTCCGGCAGGAACAGGAAAAACCGCATCGGCTTTGTACGGTGGAACGCCCCCTACCGGGAGATCCCGGAATTCGTCATGTTATAGCGATTATCCGCATCAGGCCTTCTGCCTTCGACCGAGGGACGATTCAAGGCATATCATGCAGATATCATCCTTGAAGGTCTCGCTCTCCCTGAACTTCACCAGTTCCGCGTATATTGATTGTATGAATTCCCTGCTGGGCTTGTTCGCGTTTTTCATCACCACCCTGCCAAGGACCGATGAAAACTCGGCCTGCGGCCTCGAAATGCTTCTCGCCTCGATCAGCCCGTCGGTGAAGAGCAGCAGCTTTGCATTGGCCGGCAGAACGTCCCTCTGGTTCCTGATGGGGTGGTGGAATTTTGTCATCTCCGCGGACCTGAACACCGCGAGGGGGAGCGCCGTCACCGCCTTGAGGGTGCGCACGGTCTTGTCGCTGACGACCAGGGGCAGGTGATGACCCGCATTGGCATAGGTGATCTTCCGCGTATGGTAATCGTAGACACCGTAAAAAGCGGTGATGTAATTTTCCCCGGTTTTATCGTTCAGGAAATCGTTCAAATGATGCAGCAGCTTTGCCGGATCGTTTTTCAGCCTGCTCGATTCAAGAATGAGGACTTTCATCATGGCGGTTATCAGGGCCGAGGGCATGCCGTGGCCGGAGACGTCGCTGATGAATATGCCTATCTTGTGCGGCTCCCTGAACCTTATGAAATCGTAAAAATCGCCGCCCACGGCCTCCATCGGCCGGTACAGAGAAGATATTCCGCTCACGGGCGCTTCCCGCGGAACAAGCTGCTGCTGTATGACCCTGGTCATGGCCAGCTCCGTGGTCATGGTTTCGTTCCTGTCGAGCAGCTCTTTCCATTCCTCCTCAATCTTCTTCTGCTTGGTGGCGATCAATAACCGTTGCAGAAAGTCCTTCCGGGAAAATGCCTCGATATAATAGTTCGCCATCATCCCCAGAATATTTGCGGATATGAATATAAAATTTTTGTTGAGAAGGTTCCTCGTCATCATGCAGTTCTGCCAGAGCAGGTCACCGGCAGAATACACCGCGACCATGGCCCAGCAGGCCGCCACCGCGTACCTGAACCGCAGCCGCACCAGGGCATAGCTCCAGAAAATGACAAGAATGAAGCCGGCGTAATAATACAACCTGGCTTCACTGTCTATCGTGACAATGATCATGGCCAGCATGCCCAAACCGGCGGCGAGGACAGCGCAGCATATAACCGGCTGGTTGATTTTCTTGAACACCGACATGAACGACAATGAAAAGGCGAGGACCATCACCGGGCAGACAACGGCATACCTGATGATCCATAATGTGAACAGGGAGGGCGGGGCGAGAAAAAAATCGAGTATGCCGAAGGCGGCGTACAGCACCAGCCCCACCAGCAGTGCGGCCCGTATGGTGCCGATCGATTTCTGAAAATAGTCGTCTTTGAACAGCAATTCGAAGTCGCGCGAAAACATGAGGGGGGTCCGTTTCAGGTAGCGATTAATTTTCTCTTCCCATTGGTTCATCATCCGGTCCCCTGTATTCACCCGAAGTTTTTTAAAATCGATTCTCTGACCTTGAGGAAAAAACGCACTCTGAGACGGATCTTCTTTGCATAGGATATCGGAGATTAGGTAAACAATCAAGAAAATAATTAATTATCGGCTGATCCGGTCTGTTGATCCGGCTCTTTCCCCGCAAAACGCCGCGGTCAGGCTGTATAAAAAATTGTAGTTGTTAAATATTCCCGCCTTGCCTATTAATGACATACTTTTTATTGCAAAGGAATAACCGGCCGGTTATACAGAAAAACTTATGAAAGCGCCGAAAAACAGACGGGTCTATGTCATCGGATATGGGGCCGCCACCCCACTTGGCAGCACCTTCGAATCGTCCTGGGAGCGCGCCGTGCGCGGAGAGGCGGGGTTCAGGACCGTGACCCGCTGCCATGTCCAGACCGCCTGCAACGTGGTGGGAGAGATCCCCGACTGGGACCCCAGAACGCTTGATTTCACCGACGAGAAAGAGATATACAACTGGAACGCGGACTTCGTGCTCCTCACCATGGCGGTCTGTCAGGAAGCGCTGCGGGACGCCCGGCTGGAAATTAATGCCGAAACCGGCCCCCGCACCGCCTGCCTCATCGGCTCGGCCCTGAACGGCTCCGACGCCTACCGCGTGGCCATGGAAAACTACATAAACCACGGCCCCCTGAAGATCAGCCCCTACCTTCTGCCTAACCTGTGCGCGAACCTTCCCTCCGGCAAGGCGGGGATGCTCCTCGGCTTCACCGGGCCCATATTCTCGCCCGAGGGGGCGTGCGCCTCCGGCAACTATGCCATAGGCGTCGGCTCCCGGATGATACGGGACGGCGACGTCGATTTCGTGCTGGCGGGCGGCGTCGACACCTGCATCATTCCGGAAATCATCCACGGCTTTGAGAACATGAACGCCACCATCAAGATCAAGCACGGCGACCGCGCCTTCGATGACCCCTCAAAGGCGTCGAGGCCCTTCAGCGCCGACCGCAGGGGCTTCGTGCTTTCCGAGGGAGCGGGCGTCCTTGTCCTGGCCGCCGACGAGATGATCGACCACTACGGGCTCACGCCGAAGGCCGAGGTGCTGGGGATCGGCTGGAACTCCGACGCCCATCACATCACCCGCCCCAACAAGGAAACCATCGTGCGCTGCATGCGCATGGCCGTCGACGACGCGGGACTGGAGACCCGGGACATACAGTACGTCAACGCCCACGGCACGTCAACGCCCAAGGGCGACATCACGGAAGTTGAATGCCTCAGGGAAGTGTTCGGCAAGCACCTGGAAAAGATGCCGGTGTCGTCCAACAAGTCCCAGATCGGCCACACCCTGGGCGGCGCTGCGGCCATCGAGGCGTCCTTCGCCATAGAGGGAATGCGCCGCGGCATCATTCTTCCCACGGTGAACCATATCCCCGACCCGGAGATGGACGGCATCGACGTGGTGCCCAACGAGGCGCGGCGGCAGAACCATGAGCTGATCCTTTCCAACTCATTCGGCTTCGGCGGCACCAACTGCTGCGTCGTATTCAGAGGCAAGTGACATGAAACCGAAACCCTTCATTCCGGAACAGCATGACGGCGCCGGCCCTTTCGTGCGGGACAGGGTAAGCGGCCAGGTGTGGCACCGGTGCCAGCACCGGACCCTGTACGCGGACACGGACCGCTCCGAGGTGGTGTACCATTCCAATTACCTGCGCTATTTCGAGCTCGGCAGGGCGTCCCTCATGCGCGATGTGGCCTATCCCTACCGTGAAATCGAGGACAGCGGCTTTGTGTACCCCATCATCGACCTGGGCATCACCTTTTACAAACCCCTCTACTACGACGACCTCATCTGGATTCACACCCGGCCCATCGAACTTGAGCGGGTCAAGCTGAAGTTCGACTACCTCATCACCCACGCCGAGACCGGCGAGCTTATCTGCCGCGGCTTCACCAAACACTGCGCCCTGAACAAGGCGGGCATGCCGGTGGCGGTGGACGCGAAAACGGTCCACCTATGGAAGACCTTCCCAAAATAGGTGAAAAAAAAAGGCTCCCCCTCTCGCTGTCGGTGAAGGATTACCTCCGCGACCATGTGTTCAACGGCAGGGCCGTGTTCCCCGCGGTGGAGGCCATGCAGGTCCTTGCCGGATCGGCCCGTGACACGGTCCCGGGGCTTGATGTGAACGTCATCGCCGCCGCCGACTTCAACAAGTTTCTGGTTATCGATCCGGCCATGGCCGTGCTTGAGGCCTTCAACGAGCTCGAAAGAGACGGAACCGGTGATATAATCTCCAGGCTGGTCACGGTCAGGAAGCAGGGCACGACCTCCATCACCCGCGCCGTCGACCATGTGACTCTCCGCTTTCCCGGAGCCCGTCCTTCCATCACCGTTCCGCCCCTGGACGACACCCTCGGCCTTGAAGGGATATGCCTTCATCCAGGCAAGGATGATGTCTACCGAGATCTGGTGCCGTTCCAGCCGGCCTACCGGAACATCGAAACCCTGCATGTGTCAGAGCAGGGCGCCCTGGCCCTGGTGAACGGCGGCACAGCGGAGGCCCCCGCGGAGCCCCTTGGATCCCCCTTCCCCCTGGACGCGGCCTTTCACGCGGCCTGCGTGTGGGGACAGCGCCATGCGGGCATCGTGGGCTTTCCGGTCCATATTGACGAAAGATATATCCTGAAAAAGACAGGGGCCGGCGCGACCTATATCACCCGGGTGACCCCCCGGTCGGCCGACGGCGCTCTCCTGGTTTTCGACCTCTGGATCTACGACGGCTCCGGAGACCTGTGCGAATCGGTGCGGGGCCTCCACATGAGGGACGTGAGCGGCGGAAAACTGCATCCGCCGCACTGGATCCGCTCCGGCGCCGGCGACCCGCTGGAGAAGATCCGGGCACGGTGCCATGACATGGCCATAATTGAGCTTGATACGATCACCGCTCCGTGCGAAAAAATATTCTCGGTGCCTGAACGGGAGCGATCAGCCTCCATGAGGGAAAAGCGGCGCCTCACCTTCTGCTCCGCACGCCTTGCCCTGAAGAAGCTATCCCGGAGAATGGCGGGCAGCGACATGACTGCGCCCCCTGAAACCATAACCACCATCCATCCCGACGGCCGCCCCCGCTGTCCCGGCACGGACGGAGCAGAAACAATGCGCTGCACCGCGTCCCACGACTCGCGCTTCGCCGTGGCCGCCCTGTCGGAACATCCCATCGGGATTGACGTTGAGGAGATCACTCCCAGGGTCCTCAAAGGCCGGGAGCACTACATGAATCCCGATGAAATCGCCCTGGTAAAGGGCCATCCCCTGGGCGAGATGGAGGCGTGCCTGCGGGTCTGGTCCGCCAAGGAAGCGGTTTCCAAGGCATCGGGACTCCACCTGGTGGAAACCTGGCGGAAATCAACGGTTAAAGAGATCGGAGCAAACCAGAGTATAATTGCAATTGAGGGGAAAAACCATAAAGCCCTCCACGGGATCGTGGAGGGCCATATGGTTACGCTGGTTGTGTTGTAACGTATATACCTTTTGCCACTGGACCATATTACTCAACAGCATTCATAAACTCTTTTACTTTCTTGATACTGCTTTCGCCCAGCATGAAGGTCATGGGCGTTGTTCCGAAGTAGAGCCTCACGGCAACGGTTTTACTAGTTTTGATCGCGTCCTCAATGACCTTGTTCAGTATCATCTTCGTAGACCATTCTTCATGCTCCGAGCTGGACAACTGGGTCCCGCCGGTGGCATAATTCGGCTGCGAGGAAATCGTTGTTACATTTACGGCTGATGTGTCGCCAAGGATCACATCATATGATTTGTCATTGACTTTAACAACAGCTTTTTTCTCCAGGTCCTGGTTTCCGGCAAGATAAACCAATTTTGCCTTTGTGATATGCAAACCTATTGTAACAGGAGACATTTTATTATTCTGTATATCGCGGGAATAAGAAAATATGGCGTAACCCCCGCCCTTTAACATTGACTCTTCAGAGCCTTCCCTGAGCTGCATGGTGACTACTTTTGCATTTTTAAAATCGTCTTTTACAACCTTGATTTTACCCATGCATGAAACCAGCAGCACCGGAAACAAAAACGAAGCTTTTTCATTAAACTCTCCCTAATATTTAATAAATGAATAATAAGATTAAATTTTGAATTATTATTGATAAAAAACAATAATAATTTACTACTTAACGAAATAATAGTGTCATCAAAGCTCAAATAATAACAATTTTTTTCATATTACTTGAATATGATTGATAAAAAAAGAGATTATGATATTCATATGATACTAAACCGTGTTTCAACTGTATGCGGCCGCTCTGACACACAATAACCAGTACATACTTTGAATGTAATAATGAAATTTCTGATACTAATAATACTTTTCTACCTTGCCGGTTCCGTAAACTTTTCCATCCTCCTGTTCAGGTTCCTCGGCAAGGGGGACCCGCGGAAAAGCCACAGCGGCAATGCCGGCGTCACCAACGTGTACCGGATAGCGGGGCCCGCGTGGGCAGCGGCGGTGCTCATACTCGATGTGGGAAGGGCGGTCGTGATCGGCCTGCTGGCGGGATACGCCCTGAGCCCCGGGCAGACACCCTGGGCCGGCCTCGCCCTGGTCATCGGCAACCGGTATCCCTGCTTCCACCAGTTCCGGGGCGGCAAGGGCGTGGCCAATTACCTGGGCTTTACCGCCGCCGTCACCCCGGCAGGGGCAGCGGTGTCAGCCATAACCTGGGTGCTGGTTTACCTGGTGAAGCGGGCGCCCTTCATCGCGTCTTTCGCCATGATCGCGGTCCTTGCCCTGGGGACCATCGTCGCCTGCGGCTACAGGCCCGGGGCAGTGACAGGCGCCATCATCACGGTCCTGTTTATCATCTTCAACCACCGGAAGAACATAGAGGAATTTCTGGGTAAAAAAGAAGAGGTAGCGCCCCCCGACAGGGACGAGGGGTAACTCAACCCTCCCTGAGGAGCTTCTCGCCGTTTTGTATCTTCTGTTCCTTCACGATACGTTTCACCAGGCCGGAAAGAACCGTGCCCGGTCCGGATTCGACAAAGAGAGCGGCGCCGGCATCGCAGGCGGCGAGGACCGACTTTTCCCACTGCACCGGCTTCGACAGCTGTTCCACCAGCTTTTTTTTAATCCTCTCCGGGTCGTTTTCCATGGCGCCGGTGACGTTATCGATGAATTCCAGCCGGGGTCTGTTGAAGGTGAAATCCGCGAGGAACTTCTCGAATTCTTCAGCCACCGGCTTCATCAGTGAGGAGTGGAACGGCGCCGACACGTTGAGTTCCACCGCCTTGCCGGAGCCGCCCTCGTTTATCATCCCCACCGCCCGGGTGACCGTCGCCGTCTCGCCGGAAAGGACCACCTGCTGCGGCGAGTTGAAGTTGGTTATCTCGATCACGCCGTCCTTTGAACATTCGGACAGAATTTCCAGGAGCTTTGCCCGTTCGGTGCCGATGACGGCCGCCATCTTTCCCGGCGTGTTCTTTACCGCCTTTTCCATCAATTCGCCCCTGCGGCGCACGATCCTGACCGCGTCGTTGAATTCGATGACGCCGCAGTGCACCAGGGCCGTGTACTCGCCCAGGGAATGCCCCATGACGATGTCAGCTTTAAATCCCCGGGCATCAAGGGCCATGGCGAAGGCGGTGCCCATGACCAGCAGGGCCGGCTGGGTGTTGGGGGTGCGGGTCAGTTCCCCGTCCGGACCCTCGTCTATCAGCGCGCTCAGGGGAAACCCGAGGAGGTAGTCCGCGGCGCTGAACAGCTCCTTCTGTTCCGAGGTGAGGGTCCCGAGCTTGCTTCGCATCCCCACCGACTGGGACCCCTGCCCGGGAAACATGTATACCGTTTTCTGACCCATAGCTCCTCCCTTCATCCCTGATCAATGTCAAAATATCTCATGATGGATTCGCGGTCGTACTTGCCGGTCGACGTGGACGGCATTTTTTCCACGATCCGTATCCGCCGCGGCATCGCGTACCGCTCCAGGGTCCCGGACAGCAGCTCGCGCACCATGTCCTCGTCCAGGTCGGTTTCGATGACGGCGGCAATGTCCGTTCCCCGGCCTCTCCTGCCGCTCATGGAAATCACGAAGACGTCACGGATCCCCGAGACCTCCTTTATCCTGTCCTGGACTTCATTCAGATCAACCCTTTTCCCCCCGACCTTGACCACGCCGTCGGCCCTGCCGAGGAGCGTGAAGCGCCCGGGGCCCGCTGGCGCGGCCCGGTCGCCCGTCGTAAAGAATCCCCTGCCGTCCGTCGGGAGGTCCGGGGACACGAAGGGGGACCTGACGCAGAGGCGGTCGTGGCTGATTTTCCATTCGAGGCACTCGAAGGGCTCGAGTTCGACGCGGCCCGTAGCGGAGGACTTGCAGGCTATTCCTCCCGTTTCGGTGGAGCCGTAGATCTCCTCGGGACCGACGCCGGTCTGCCGGTAGAAGGCGGCGGCGTCGTCCCTGTCGAGGGGGCCGGCGGAGGAAAAGGCAAGCCTGAGTTTCGGCGCGGCAATTTCCATCCCTTTCATCAACCGGTAGTGCACCGGCACGCTCACCAGGATGGTGACCGGCTTTTCCTTCAGGATTGCCGCTATCTCGCCGGGAAACACGTATGTCCCGGGAAGTACCGTGGCCGACGCGAGAAAGGGCGCCATAACGGTATACAGAAGACCGTAAATGTGATAGGGCGGAACCGTCGCCGCCACCAGGTCGTTCCCGGTAAAGGCGTATTTTTCAGCCTGGTAGGCCGCCTCGGCGAAGAGATTCACCGCTGTCTTCGGCCACACCTTCGGCTTCCCCGTGGAACCGCCGGTGAAGAGCTGCATGAACACCGCCTCAGCCTCCTTCGGCCGGGTCGCCGGAGGCCACTGGCCCGGTTCGGGGAGGATCCCCACCACGCCGTCCGGCAGTTCACAGGGGCTGTCCACGATGGCATGGCGGAACCCCATGATGTCGCGCATCTCTGAAAGGACCTGCGGCGACAGAGAATAGGGGAGAATGCAGACAGGTCCGCCGGCCAGGGACGAGAGCATGGCGGAGGCGATGATGCCGCGGTCCTCGGTGCAGATACAGACCGGCTCCCCGTCCGATTCCAGGGTGGCAAAGCGGTCAACGAAGCCGGCGGCATGGCTGTAGCATTCGCGATAGGTGCAGCCCGCCGCAACGAATTCCCTGTCCGGTTCCGCCGGCCCTGAAAGGAGGCGGCGGATCAGTGCTGTCAAATCAGTCATAGGGTGTATTGATGCGGATATGTTTGATAATAGCAAGGAAAAAATTTCAGGACCGGGTCCTGTTCCGGGCCGTACCGTTAAAGCAGGGATCCGAAAACGCGTCCTCCCATCGGGCCAGTTATTTTCCCGGTTCGAAGTTCTTCCGGGCCGCGGCAAAGGACGGCAGGTGCCTGACCAGGTACCAGAGGCTCCACCGGTGCTGCCAGAGGCGCTTCGCGAATCTCCGGCGCCAGGCGCGGTCGGAGTAGAAGCGCTTCACATGCTCGTTGTAGAGATGGTCAAGGCGCTCCCGCGAGGATATCCCCTTCGGAACGAACACGAAGTTGAGGCAGTTCATCTGCTGCCAGTCGTTCTCCAGAGTCCCCTCCTTTTCAATGCCGGCCCAGATGGGGGCGCCGGGAAAGGGGGTGAACTTGGCCATGTTCATATCGTCCAGGCCCAGGGACATGACAAAGTCGCTGGTGGCCCTGATCGATTCCTCGGTCTCGCCCGGGAGGCCCATCATGAAGAGCCCCTTGGCGCGGAGCCCGTTCTTCTGTATCCTCGCCACGGTTTCGCGCACCGCCTCGAGCTTCACCCCCGCCTTGTGGCGCTTCAGCATCGCGGGGTCGGCCGATTCGATGCCCAGGGAAACCATGAGGCACCCGGCCTTTTTCAGAAGGGCCAGGAGAGCGTCATCGGCATGGCCCACGCGGACCGCGCAGTTGAAATTCATCCCCAGCGGCCGCGTGATCAGAAGTCTGCACAGCTCCTCGATGCGCTCGCGGTTCATGGTAAAGAGGTCATCGTAGATGTTGACGTGGCGCACGGCGAAACCGGTCCGGAGGTGCTTCATGTGCTCGTAAATGTACCCCGCGGAGTTGTAGCGGAACCCCCGCCTGAACACGGAGCGGTCGCAGTAGGAACACTGGTAGGGGCACCCGCGGCTGGTGATCATGGTCGCCCCCGGTGTCCTGGTATAGCTGAAAAGCGGCAGGTTGTAGCCCCGGGGAAAGCCCGCCAGCTTGCCGTAGGCCGGGAAGGGGAGCGAGTCCAGGTCCGCAATATGGGCCCGCGGCGGATTGACCCGCACCGTGCCGCCTTCCCTCCATGCCAGGCCGCCGATCCCTTTCGGGTCCCTGCCGTCGGCCAGTTCCGCCATGGTGACCTCGCCCTCGCCGAGGCAGAGATAATCAATGTCACCGTAGTTCTGCAGCAGGGAACCCCCCAGAGCGGAAATATGTACCCCGCCGAAAACCGCGGCAATGCCGGGCAGTTTCTTTTTCACCAGGGCAGCAAGGCGGTAGCCGTCAAGGAACCCGGAGGTCGTGGCGGATACCCCGATCATGTCCGGCCTGAGGGAGGCCACGGCCGCGGCATTTTGCTCCGTGCCGGGAAGAGCGCCGGGGCCCAGGCAGTCATGGACAAAGACCTCGTGGCCGGACTTCTCCAGGTAGGAGGCTATGGAAAGAAGGCCGAGGGGCGCCATCCGGTTCGCCACGGCGGCAAGGTCTTTTTTTCCCTTGATCCAGTTTGACCCGGCGGGATGTACCAGCACAATTCTCATGGGGACATGAGATGGGCCCGAAGCGGAATAATGTCAAGGACTATACCGGCAGGGAGCGGCAGTCCCGGAAGAATGATCAGGAATGGAAGCCCGGCACAGGACCGGTCACTCTATATTGAGCCTCGATTTAAGATAGGCCGCGTATTTCCTTCCGACCGGGAGAACACTTTCGTCGTCATCCTTGAGGTGGGCGATGTACTGTCCCCCGATATAATATTCCATTTCGGTTATGAATTGTATATTGACAATGTGCTGCTTGTGGATCCTGACAAAGAGCTCTGCGGGAATTTTTATTTCCAGGTCCTTCAGCATCAGGGGGACCTCCAGGGCCCCTGATACCGTATGGAGCACAGAGTTTTTTCCCCGCGAGCACGCGTACACGATCTCGCCGTAGGGTACGATGCGATGCCTGCCCCCGTCACGGTATGCCAGGCCGATGCCTGGAGCGTGCCTCTCCGCCCGGTTCCTTCCTGCCGAGGCGTCCTGAAGGCTTAAAAACTTCTCCACGGACCTGTTAAAGCGCTTCATGTCAAAGGGCTTGAGAAGAAAGTCCACGGCGCCCACGTCAAAGGCGCGGATCGCATAGGTATCGTACGCCGTGGTGAATATCACATAAGGGACGCTCTTCAGGCGCTCCAGCACGTCGATCCCCGACATGCGGGGAAGGTTGATGTCCATGAACACCAGATCGTAGTCCTGGCCGGAGAGCTTCACCAGGGCCTCCTCGCCGTTCCTGGCGATGCCGGCCAGCTGCAGTTCCGGGCGCGTCACCAAGTAATCCACCAGGAGTTCCCTCGCGGGGACTTCATCCTCGGCGATGAACACCGAGAATATTCTTTCGCTGCTTCCGTTCATGTCAATCCTCCGTTGTTTTCCGATATCTTTCCCCCGTCGCAGAAAAACGCGAGATGCACCCTCGCGCCACCCTCCGCGGCGGTTTCAAGGCTCATCTCCACGTCATGAAAATAATAGTTCAGGCGATTGCGTATGTTCCCCAGGGAACGGGAAAAAAGGTCGCCGGAGCCGGGCCCGGGACCGTTATCGGCCACGGTGATCCGTATACGGCCGTTTTCCTCCCCGGCATCTATCCTGATCCTTCCCCGGGACCCCCTCCGCCTCAACCCGTGCTTCAGGGCGTTTTCCACCAGGGGCTGAATGGTGAGGGGCGGGATGCGTATTGATGAAAAATCGCCCCGGCGCTCCAGGGCATAGGTCATGGTGTCCCTGAACCGGAGTTTCTCCAGTTCCAAGTAGTTTTCCACGAATTTCCACTCGGCATCAAAGGGTATAAGGGAAAGAAAGGAATAATCGATCAGGAAGCGGTAATTATCGGCCAGCATGATGACGGCTCGGTCCGCCAGCTGGCGGTCCCTGCCGATAAGGGCATGGACCGTGTTGAGGGCATTGAACAGGAAATGCGGATTCATCCTCTCCTGGAGAAGCTTGTACTTCGCCTCGTCACGGTCTCGGACCGTTTTCTTCAGGGAGACCAGCGTCCTCACCCTGGCGAGAAGCTCTTCGCGGCGGACCGGCTTTGAGATGTAATCATTGGCGCCGCATTCAAACCCGGCGACCAGGTCCGTTATGCCGTAACGCGCCGTGAGGATTATGACCGGAAGTTCGACAAGGGTAAAGCGCTTCCTCGCCTCAGCGCACAGTTCGAGGCCCGACATCCCCGGCATCATGAGGTCAAGAACCATGAGGTCGAAAACTTCCTGCCGCAGCGCCTCAAGAGCCGCCGTGCCGCTCGAAGCGGCCTGAACGGCATATCCGTCGCAGGACAGGTGGCTCTTCATCACCTGCAGGTTGACGATGTCATCATCCACCACGAGTATGCGCCCCCGGCCCCTGCCCTCCGCCCCGGCGATGACCGAGCCCTCCCCTTGGAGGGCGAGGCGTTCCGGCGTCCTGCTGCCGTCCCGAACTGCACCGGCACATGCCCATTCATCCCTCCCGGCCGGACTGAGCGGCAGGGTGAAGGTGAACACCGCCCCCCCTCCGGGGGCCTGCCCGGCCCCAATCGACCCCCCGTGCAGTTCCACCATCTTCCGGGTTACGGAAAGACCGATACCGGCGCTCCCCTGCAGGCCGGGGCGGCCCTTTTCCTGCACATCCCGGCATTCAAAAATGCTGGATAGTTTATCGGGATGGATGCCGGGCCCCGTGTCCGAAACAGATATTTCCACCCACCCTTTCCTGGGGGACGGCCCTGCCTCGATGACCACGCTTCCCGAAAGAGTGTACTTGACCGCGTTGCCCACCAGGTTGTACAGCACCTGCTGCAGCCGGTTCTCATCGGCAAATACGGGGGGGAAGCCCGCGGGGATCGCATTGATGAGGGCAAGGCTCTTGGCTCCCGCCAGGGGCCTCACAAAGGCCAGAACAACATCGGCGAGGGCCTTCATGTCCACCGGCCCCCGGTTCAGGACAATATCGCAATTCTTGAGCAGGGCAAAATCGAGCAGGTCGTTCACCAGCGAGGACAGGCGCCGGGCGCTGGCGATGACCAGTCCCAGGTTGAACCTCGACTCGAGGCTCAGCATACCGGAGCGACCGTCGACCATGGATTCCGCTATGCCGATGATGCCGTTCAGCGGCGTCCTGAGCTCATGGGACACTGTCGCAAGAAAATCATTCTTCATGGTATCCATTGCCTCAAGCCTCCTGTTTTTCCGCTCCAGCTCGACGGTGAGATCCTCAACGGCGCTCACTGTCCGGGAAAACCGTCGGGAGAGGAGAAACGCCTGCAGGATGATGAAGAACAAAAGACCGCAGGGTACCAGGTACCCGGTCCGGATGATCATGTTGTTGTGAAGGAAATCATTGAGGACCGCGGCAAACATGACGATGAACCCGCCGGTAAAGGGCACGGCCCCCTCCCGCCTTCGGGCAACGGACTTCGCCAGGACCGCGAGACCGTACAGGCATATGACAGCCGAGAGCACCTGGTACGGGACCATGGAATGGGTATAGCACCCTGGTTCTAATGCAATAACGGCACAGCTGAAAAGTATCCCCGCTGCAACAATGCCCGCCAGGACCCTGCGCGACAATTCATCCGGGAAGAGGGTATGGACAAAAAGAAAAAAAACCGGGACGCCGGCATAAAACGAAAGGTATTCCATTTTCAGGATCCCCTCCCAGGGAATCCAGGGCGCCATGCGCACAGCATAATATTCTCCCGTCACCAGGACCCTCGTGGCAATGAGCATGCAGAAAATCGCGAAATACAGATATGACCGGTCTTTTTTCCTCAGGCTGAAGAGAAGCAGGTGATAGGCGCCCATAAGAAAAATGGCCCCGAAAAGAAAAAAATCCCTGGCAAGGTTTTGCTCCCTCATGTCATGGAGATACGGCAGGGGCCCCAGCACTATGGGTTCCCACGCCCCTCCCTTGCGGTGATGGTAATTTGAAACATGCAGCAGGATATTCATTTGCCCGGGGCCCGCATCAACCTCAAATACGCCGGGACGGTATCCCGGCGACGCCTGTTCCGGCGATTCTCCCACAACGCCGCCGGACCCGATCGGCCTTCCGTTTATATACAGCGCATAGGCAGTGCCCATGTCCTGTACCTTGACGCCCAGCGTAACGTCCCCGGCGCCGCAGGCCTTTTCCGGGAGAAACACCTTCAGCAGGTAGGAGGCGCAGCCGTAGGCAGGGATCGAATGCCCTGACACTATTCGTCCGTTCCATATCCCCGGCACCTCCATGTATTCTTCACATGGTTCGCCGGCATCACCTTCCCGGGGGCCGAGCAGCCTGTTCCAGGCGAATCTCCAGTCGCCCGAGAGAGATACCGGGCCATCCCTGCCGAAGTCCCAATCCCGGAGATCCATCGTTCCCTTCACGGCCGCAGGCCGTTCCCTGCCGGAAAAATTCCCCGAGCATGACACCGACGTCAGAAGCATGAATACCAGGGCCGCTGCCTGAAGGGTCATCACAACCGTTCCCGGAATCCTCATGCCGAAACCGCCATTAATTGCGCCGTCACCGTTACTGCCCCCCTGCATGATAGTAGCGGCGGGGACATCAATCAGGACAAAATTTTTCCGGATACGGAGGAATGGAGCGGGGGACGACAGACAAAAAAAAACACTTCTGTCGATAAATACTTGAAATAATATTCAATATTTGCAATATTTCGCACTATTAATCAGGATGGTGCCGGCACGCTGAAATGCCGCCGCTGTTTTTAAAAAACCCGGGTATGGCAACTGTTTCGGTTCCACTCACCGGGAGAAAGCATTCACCGCAACTACCGGATTAAGGGAGACGCCTTGTTTTATCTTGAGATTATCCTGGCATGGGGAGCGGCAACACTCCTGCTGGTCATCGGCACGTATAATATTTTCAAGAAACTGCGCACTGCCGCCAATAGTGTCCTTGCCGCCCTATCCCTTCTGACGTCTGTACTGGCCGGCATGATTGGAACAAACCTCCTTGACCCGGGAATCATCCCGGCCGGCCTGATGCACCGCATAATTCTTGCGCTGCTGCTCCTCGCCGCGACGCTGTTCATGAGTTTTTTTTTCATATACCCGTACCCGAAGAAAAACCGTCCGGTTCTCGCCTTGGCGGCAAGCCTGCCCGGTTATGTCTTGAGCGCCATCATCATTGCCACTGATACTGTTTTATCGAGATCGGCTGACGACCCCGCCGCCAGCGCCCTGGGAGAGGGGTATCCGGTCTACCTGGCGGTCATAACCGGCTATCTCATCGTTTCTATACTGGTGATAGTGATAAAATCCGGCCGGAATGAAAACCGCGCCCAGAAGAACGACCTGGTCTACCTGATCATCAGCCTCGGCATTCTCTTTTCATCGTTTCTCGCGGTATCTCTTTACCTGCCCTATTTCCATGGCTTTAACCATCTGAGCACCCTCGGCATTCTCATCACCTACCCTTTCGCCCTGGCGATCCTGAACTACGCCGCCATCGACATACAGACTAAAGACCTGAGGGTTTTCTTTGCAACGGCTTTCTACTGGGTCATCCTGTTGACCCTCCTCTGCGTGCCGGTTACCCTGGTACTCAAGTTCAACACCGGGGAATACCTGCAGGAACCGGTGCCGCCCCTGGGAATCGCCCTGATAGTATTTTTATACCTGTTCCTGGTATTCAAATATCTGAGCCCGCGGATCGAAAAACTACCCACCCGTGGGCACCGGTCCAAAGTGGCCAGGGTCGACGAGCTGTTCAGCGAACAGCTGTCACCGGAGGCCAGGGAAGGAAAATCATGGGAAGACCTCCTGATGGCCCTGGTCGACGGTCTGGTTAAAAAATTCGACATCAGCCACGCCCACTTCTACCTGTATAACAGCCGGGACAAGAAGCTCGCGGTCATCCACAATTCCGTGAACGCCGTCCCCGACACTGAAATGGCCATGAACAGTCCCCTCGTTGAAGCGCTGGGCCGCAACCCCGTCATTCTCTACAAGCCGGCCGTATACTGGGGTGCCGAATTCAGCGAGCACCGTGACGACATTCTCGATTACCTGGAGCGGAACCGCATTGAGGTCATACTGCCCTTTCTGGACCGGGAGCGGCAGATCATCGGGCTCCTCGCCCTTGGCTCCCTCAGGAACAACATGATATACTCGAAAAGCCTTATTTCCGTCCTGGAGCTGTATCGGATACAGCTCCAGCAGCACCTGGCCAACTCGCTCATGCTCGAGCAGGTCCGGGCCACGCAGGTCATCGAGCACGACCAGATGGTCGTCAGCGCCGTTAAAAAGAAAATCATCCCGCAGAAGATCAGCCAGACGGCACGGTGCCGGGTCAGCTCGTTCTATATCAACAACTCGACCTACGGCGGGGATTACTTCGATTCAATACTGCTTGGCGAGGACAGGATCGTCCTCTTTATTTCGGATTCGTCGTATTCCGGCGTTGATTCCGCCATCATTTCCCTTGAACTTTACACGGTCCTGCACACGCCGACGAAGGTTCTCGATACGCCGGACAGGATCCTCGGCACCATGAACTGGGTCCTTTCCACGTCCCGGTTTTCCAGCAAGCACGCGACGGCGTACTGCGCCATCGTATCGTCAAACGGCGACCTTTCGTATTCCGGCGCGGCCTTTAACCCGATGATGGTCTACAGCCCCGCCGGCGACACCTTCACCTCCTGCGATGCCGGCGGCGTCCCCGTGGGCGCGGACAGGGCCTCGAAGTATGCCGCGAAGACGATGCGGCTGGTTCCCGGCACCATCGGCATACTTTACTCCGACGGCCTGGTGTCGGCGATGAACGACCGCGGCGACGTCTATGGTTTCACCAGGGTCAAGGAAATCATCAGGTCCGGGAAGGGCAAATCGCCGTCAGACCTTGCCCACCTGGTTTTCGATGATTACACAGCGTTCATAGCCGGCAGGAAACAGATCAACGATGTCAGCGTGATAATCTTCAAGTACCAGTGAGAAGAGCTGTGAAAGCTTCCTCAAAAGCACTTGCGGCGTCCATAGCAAGATACCGGAACATCCTGATAGTCATCAAGGGCTCCCCCGATCCGGATGCCATCGCCTCATCCTATGCCATGAGCGCCGTGTGTCGCTCCCTGAACGTATCCTGTTCAATGATCGCGACAAAGAAAATTTCACTTCCGGAAAACCGCGCCTTTGTCGACATCCTCGGCATACCCCTCGGCATCTCGCCCCATGCGCCGGACACGAGGGAGTTCGACGCCTATATCATCACCGACCACCCGTCCCTTGCCGCCAGAGAACTGGTCGGGGACCTGCCCTGCGCCGTTTATATCGACCACCATGAACCGGCCGAGGAAAAACCGAAGGCTGATTTCATCCTGAGAGACGTCGAGGCGGGCTCGACATGCACCCTCGTGGCTCTCCTCATCAGGGAACTGGAAAAGGGCCTTGAACCGGGCATCATGACGTCGGTGGCCACCGCCCTTCTCTACGGGATTTATACCGATACCGACAAATACTCCCATGCCGGACGGCTTGATTATGAAGCCCTGGACTACCTTTCCCGGTACGCGGACCATGATACCTTCAACAGGATAAGCAGCACCCCCCTTTCCCGGGAGACACTGCGGCTGCTGAAAAACGCCATTGAGAACAAGACGCCCTACAAGGACTGGCTCATAGCCGGGGTCGGGTTCGTGGACTCGGGCGAACGGGACAGCATCGCCATCATCGCCGATTTCCTCCTCAAGCGCGAGCAGTTCAGCACGGTCATCGTCTTCGCCGCCGTTGAGGATCCCGAATGGGGCCACCTGACCATTGACGCCTCGTTCCGTTCATCCAGCGAACTATTGAACCTGGACGGCATAATAAAGCAGATATCCCCCGATGGAGGGGCGCGCAGGTTCAAGGGCGCATACCAGGTCGATATTGATTATTTCCTTCATTGTCCGGACCGGCACAAGCTCTGGGACGTCATCCAGCTTTCCACCGTTGAACTGCTGAAAAAGAGCAGGGAGGACATGTACATCACCGAACTGAAGGGCTTTTACCAAAAGATCAGGAACCGATTCCGCAATTACTTCAAGTGAACGTCGGCGCCCCAGCCGGTGTATCGCCAGGGGGATGTCCTAAATGCCCCTGAGTCCCCCGGAGGGGGACTTGTTTGATAAGAATCAGAAATTCACTTCACAAAACCGGCCCTGAAACACTGTCAGAAGAGAAGCGTGAAATTTGCTCCTACTTCATATGAGAATACTTCCCTCTTCAGGTCGCTCGCCTTTACGTTGTAATAATTAAGGTTTTTCCTGTTCCGGTACTGTTCCAGTATAAAACGCGCGTTCAAGCCTCCCTGGATGTTTTTATGGAGATCAAGGGTCAGTTTGCTTTTGATCATGTGAACATCCACGGGCTGAGGCGACGTGGTCAGCAGGTAATTATAACGGTTCATTTTAAGGGAATACTCGAGATTGAATATCGGCATGGCGGTGAGCCGGTAGAAGAGCGAAAAAAATTTGTATATCCACAGCACGTCCGTTTCAAAAAGGGCGGTGAAGGTATACGCGGTGTCCGTGTCCTTGTAAAAAACATTGAAGGGCATGTTGTGATAATAGACATAATCCCTGGCCGAAAGTTTCAGGGGATTCCACGGGATGTAGTACTTGCTGTTTTTATATTTAAGCCCCATGCCGAACTCAAGGGTCAGGCTGGCCCTGTCGCGCTTGAAGCTCAGGCCCACGTTCGGCGTGTGGACCTGTTCCTCGATATTCTGGGTGATCATCATGTTCATGTCGAATTTGTATCCCACGGTCATAAAAGCGGCATGGTAGGGGATCCCCTCGCGGTTGGGCCTGAAGAACCAGAAATGCAGGAGCTTCATCAGGTCAAAATTCACGTTTATGTCAAAGCTGGCATTGACCGTTTGGTTCGGCACCCCCATCAGGTCCTGCCGCTCGCATATCTGGTGGAGACCGGAATTCGAGGTAATGGTCACCTTGTCAAGGTCGACCGACCAGGTGACGGAAAAATTATCAAGGAGACGGAGGTTATTGTTGTACTCCGATGCGGTCGTGCCGTTCTTATACGCAATGGGGGCGTTCATGGTGGTGTAAATGTAATCCCTGCCCCGGGCGTAGTTGTTCCTGCCGACAAAAAAACAGAAGGGATAATACTGGAAGATGTTGAAGCCCGCACCGGCCAGTCTGCTGACCGTGCGGGTTATGCCATACTTTTCATCCAGGGGATCCTTCCGCTCCCCCTCATAGGGAACATTGGTCTCGCTCAGGAAAAGCGAGCGGTTGTAATTGACAGAAAAGGTCCTGATGAACTTGAGGACGGCGATCTTATACAGGTATAAGGGAACATCGATGCTTGTGCCGACAAGGGTCTGTGCGTCCTTGGCCCTTTTGTATCCATATTGCGAAGCGGATTCCAGGTTAAAATCGCGGAACCGGTTTTCAAAATACTGTATGTCCACCTTGTACCCGACGGCAGCGTAGCTGAAATCGGTCAGCCCCGCCGTAACGCTGAAGTTCTTGTTCCGCTCGACATACCGGCAGTTCCGGTTGTAGACAAAGGGGACGTGGTAATCGCCCTTGAAATTATAGAGGAGATCCGTCCTGTTTGTCTGGGATTTCCCGACCCATGCCACCACCTCCTCCGAGCCGGCCTGTATCGTGGGCCTGAAATAAAATATGCGGTGGGTATAATCCATGTTGTATTTGATATCGCTGCGCTGTCTCTTTTCGAACTCCAGAATGGAAGTCTTGCTGTTCAGGTCCTCAAGGGTCATCTCATAGGAACTCCTCTTCGACTGCTCTTTCTTAAAGAACATGGACATAAGAAGTTCATTGGTCAGCCGCCCCCAGAGAAATTTATCTATGGACTGGCGATACAGCAGGACCGGCGCGTGGTTCAGCTGTTTCTTTATCCGTTTGACGCTCCGGCCTGTTATGGTTTCGTTCATCGTGTTATCATAGTCGTTGTACCTGTACATCAGCTTGATGCTGGGTACCCAGTTTTTATCCGACACATAATCGGTGACAGCCACCATGGTGTTTTTCATGGTTTTACCCCGCTGGGTCACGTCCACTTCCTCATTGAGGCTGTCGGTATCGGACTTCTCCTTGATATAGTCAACCCTGGTGTTCCAGTTCGGCAGTATGGCGAAGGATGAAAAAACCTGCTGGTATTCCTCCGACATGTCGAGATCCTTCTTGCCGATGGTGCTGAATTTGGCGCCGTGTCCCTTCTGTATATATTTGACGCTTATATCGGACATGATCGGGACACCTCCTTTCGTCACATACATCGGCTTAGTTGCTTTTATTTCGCCCTCATACCAGTGGGCCGTGTCCTCCTCGACCTCCGGTTCGGAAAGGTAGATCTCGTCCAGCCACAAGGCTCCGACGCTGGGCGGCGCCGATGAATAGACGACGATCTTCATCATGGTGATGCGCTTCAGGTCGGGCCGGCCGGACATCGAGGTCGGGATCAGGTAGCCGCCCGATTTTTCCTTCAGACGCATCTGCAGTTCCTGCCATACCCGCGGAAATTTCATTTCCATCCGGTACACCAGGTAGTCCGTGTCCGATGAACCGAAGATGATGCCGATTTGATCTCCCGGTGTGAAGGCGCGGACGTTGACCCATGCGGTGAGGGTCTTGTAGCTCCGGAAGTCCATGGGCTTCGGAAAGCGCCGGGTCACCGAAACATTCTGCGCCCCGGCGGGAATGGCGTACTCGAGCTTCAGGGAGGATTCCTTGTCTTTCAGCAGCTCGGTATTGTTCTTCACTCCGTACATGGCCTTGTACACGTCCCGCATCACCATGGAGAACGCTTCCCAGCGGTATTCACCGTCGTCGAAGTTGTTTATAGTCGAGACCTTCAGATGGTCCGGCGATGCCGGCGCGGTGCCGAGGCTCGCCTCCCGCCATTTCGATGAAACGAACTTGATCGAATCGATATAGACGCGCCCGGTGGCGCCGGGGTTCTTGCGTATGAAGAGACGGACCGATTCAACTTCCCTCAATAGGTTCGTCTCGGACTGGGTCAAGGTGGAGCGGTCTACGAAGATTCGCGCCACCTGCCAGCTGCCGTTCGACGACTGAAGGGAGACGTGCTGCCCCTGGAAGGAATAGACATTTTCAAACGTGTCGAGGGTCCCGTTTCCGTTCAGATCCTCGCTGGTCAGGACCCCGTCCCCCACGGTGAGCCTGCTGTAGCCGGCACCGCCGCCGATCCTTGTCGCGGGATGGCCCGCCTCCTGGAACTGGTAGCCGATATCCTCGGTTATGCCCCTGGCGGGGTCCGAATCCAGGATTCCGTTGAGGTTCAGGTCTTCGGTTTGCATCACTCCGTTGCCGTCGGAGTCCTCGTTTATCTTCCCGATGTCAAGATAGAGGTCGGCGTCAGCGGATCCGTCATACCGGTACGATATCTCGACGCACTGCATGGCGGAGAGGTCCACGGCGGTATTTGAAAAATCCCGCGTCACGACCGCCACGTAATTGCCGGCGCCTTCAAAGTCCATCACCAGTGACCGCTGGGCCGTCAGGCTCATGACGGTGCTCACCACGTGGCCCGTGGCGACATTGTAGGGCCCCGCCTTTCTCGCATAGGGTATTTTCGGGGCCAGGGGCGTATATTCGATCCCCTTCAGGACGGCGGGATTGGAGGGATCCCTGAAGTAATAATAATTCAGAATGCCCCGCACGCCGGCGGGCAGCGATGAGGGGCGCGACGAGTATATCCAGTCCCGTTCATTCAGGGACAGCACCACCACGTCTTCCGACGCCTCCATGTTGTCTATCAGCGCCTTCCCGAAGGTGTTGACGTTCTTGTAGCTCTTTGCGTATTCCGCATATCCGTTAATTTCGAGGGGGATCTCCTTTCTTTTGTCGCGCGTGAACATATTGGTGAACTGCGCCAGCCGCCGGCCGTCCAGGTGAAGCGCCACGTCGCCTTCGAGAAAAACAGTCTGCGTCGGCTCGCTGCCTATGACCGGGACCTTTTCATCATTACCGGTGCGTGAATAGAGCATGCTCCCTCCCACCTTGAGGTCCCTGCTGAATTCATATTCAGTCCTGATCCCGCCCACGAAAGACTGTTCCTGGGAATTCAGGGGGAGATATTCGTATCGTATTTCAATCAGCGTCTCGGGGCCGATCAGGGGATTGTTCGGGCAGTTGAAGGTAATGTATCCCGCCGTATAATCCACCGTGTAAAGGGTCTCCGAAACCGTCCTCTGGTCTATCTTCACGACCACGCTGTCCGGTATGATGTTGAGATGATTGAGCTGGAAGCTCCGGGCATCCTTGAAATAGTCAATCTTGATCCGGTAGCGCGAATAATCGTAGACATTCGCCGGCTGGTGCTCCACGTAGATCTGCCCGGCCGCCCCGCTGGCAAGCAGGAGCTGTTTGTACGGCTCGCGGTACACGAACTGGATGACGCCCCTGGTGTAATCAACCGTGTAGTTTCCAAGGCTCGCGATGTCGTTCTGGCTCATGACGCCGTTTTCCTGGAAGAAACTCAGGCTGAAATTATTCGGCAGGATATACCTGTCGCCTATGGTATAGAAAGACCGCACCTCGTACACGTCCGGCGCGGGGTGGTTCGGAGCCGGGACCGGGTCGTTGCTCAGGGAATATCCGTACTTTAAGAAGACGAAAATTTTTCCCGAGAAGCCGCCCCCGGGATGCCGCGGGTCGCCCGGCAGGAGCGCCGAGGGGTCCGTTGAGGTTCCGAGGAGATTGTATACCGCGAACACCCGCGCCTTGTCCGGCACCGGCCTCATGAACTGGACGAGGCCGGTTGTACAGTTGATCTTGTAATCGGTCCCGGCCTGCATCTTCCGGTAATAGCCGCCGTACCGGGGGAGCTCGATGATGTTCTGCTTGTTGTAGGGGTCCTGGTCGTCGACGTATATCTCGAAGCCGTAGGGGTTCAGGTTGACCGGTTTCAGCGTGTAGTTGGACGGATGGGGGGGATCGATGTTGTTGTTATACCTGATATAGGGTTCGATCTGGTAATACACGCCCTTTACGTACTGGAACTCCGAGAGCTTCATGTTGCCGGGCATGGAATTGCCCCGGAACACCTCTGTTTCCGTGTTGCCGCGGGTAACGCTGCCGAAGGCCTTCAGCTTGAACTTGTTCTTCTGGAGGGTCAGGTCGACCCCGAGTCCCTTGGCGGTATTGTTGTCATACACGGCATACTTCGAACCCTGGAAATTGATATCGATCTCGCCGGCGTTCAGTTCACGGATCAGCTCATCGTCCCTGAGGGCCCGGTACTTCAGGACATAACGGTTGTCCTTTTTCCGGCTGTCGTGATCAATGTAGACATTCATGCGGTCGCCGACGGTCCCCTCGACATGTATCTGGATATCCTGCGTGGCGTTGAAGCCGTCCGGCACCAGCTGCGAGACGGCCTTGTCCTGGTCATACTCCTGGTACCGCTTGCGGGTGAACATCGACTGCCCGTACTTGAGGTCAAGGCTCAGCGTCCCGTATGTTTCTATGCGCACGTCATCGCCGCGGTACAGTGCGGTGCGTTTCTGCCTGCCCTCGAGGTCGTTGTAGCGCGGGGCGATGATGTAATCTTCCCAGTCGCCGGAGCGGTAGGAAAACATGTCATACCTGTCGTCAAGGGATGATGATTCGGAGGGATCGAGTGTGCGGACGGTTACTTCACCGGTGACGGCATTGTCGTCGATGTAATCAAGCAGCTTTTCCCTGAAGCCCTGTCCCCTGGAATTGGCGATAACAGCGGCCGTCAGCGCACCGGCCACCGCCGCGAACCAGATATAGTGGGACAGCTGTTTCAGCATACAGTGTTGGAGAAGCCATTGTTTTGTTTACCATATCCTGCTCATGTATGGATATGGGTTGATAGGTATATCGCCCAGCCTGATTTCATAGTGGCAGTGATTGCCGGTGGCATTTCCCGTCTGGCCCACGTAGCCGATGACATCGCCCTTCTTGACGGTCTGGCCGGCGTTCACGTTCGCCCGCTGGCAGTGGCCATAGAGGGATTCAAACCCGTACTTGTGCTTGATGCGGATCATGCATCCGTATCCTCCGCTCCACCCCGCAGCGATGACGCTGCCCGGCGCAGTCGCCCGGATTTCCGTTCCCGGAGGCGCCGCAATGTCGATGCCGGAATGAAAATCCCTTCCATGTCCGAAGGGGGAACGGCGCCAGCCGAAAAGCGAGGTGATATGGCCGGGGTTCGGCACGATCGAAGGAGTGTCGCGCACCACCTTGCTCCGTACATCGACGAAATTTTTAACGGTCTTAATGGTATTGGTGGTGCAGATGATGTCCTTCTGGATGTCCTTGATGGTGAAGATCTCTTCGGGGAGTACATGCTGGAGCTTCCGCAGCTCTTCGTAATCCTTTTTATCCATCTGGTCCAGGTCCCAGATCGTTCCGATCTCTTCCGGCCCGGCGGTGAGTTCGTACAGCTCCTCGACATCCGGCTTCATCTCCTCGACCAGCTCGGCCACGCTGTTCGTCAGCTTTTCAAAGCGGAGGAGGTGTGAACGGATATCCTCGTAGGTCATAAGGAGACGCTGCTCCTCCCGCTTGACCGCCGCGTGCTTGATCACGGCATACGACGAGGTCACCAGGACAACCAGGAAGAGCAGGAAAAAAAACGATATGGTGAATTTGGAGATCTGGAAATTGAATATTTTCCGCTCGTTATGGGGGATGAACATCACGGTCATTTTCTCATGGCCCTTTTCGACAAACCGGTCCCACATTTTCAGGAATTTCTTCCTGAAAACATAGTAGTTCTCGAAAAATTTGAGACGGAATTTCCCGTGATATTGTTTTATCTTAACTTTCATATTTGTCTAACGACCGGAATAATCATCAATTAAACATTTTACCATTTTTTACAAGAATTTTTTACAACGGAAGGGTGCTCTTCACCTTCACTTCCCATCCCTCCTGTCAGGAACCGCTGAAGTTCGGTTTCCGCTTCTGGCTGAAGGCGGTTACCGCCTCAAACAGGTCGTTGTTCGGAAGAATCGCGGCACTCAGGATCGCGTTGTACGCCAGGTTCTCCTTTACCTGGGAAGAGACGAGCTGGTTCAGCACTATTTTTGTCCCCTTGACCGCGACGGGGGAATTGTCCGCTATTTCCCGGGCAAGCTGTTCAGCTGCCTTCATCAACTCATCCTGCCCGGCATAGGTTTCATTGATCAGGTGGATTTCCTTTGCCCGCTTCGCCGTTATATTCCTTGCGGTGAAGGCCAGTTCCCTGGTTATCCCCTGCCCGCATATGTTCGACAGTCTCTGCAGCACGCCCATGTCGGCCGTGATGCCCACCGCTGCCTCGCGCAGAGAGAACTCCGCGTCATCCGTGCAAAGACGGATGTCGCAGGCGGTGATCATGTCCAGCCCGGCTCCGATGCACTTGCCGTGTACGGCGGCCACGACCGGCTTCCGGCACGATTCAATGCAGGAAAGCCCGTCCTGCATGCGGAGTATCTTCCTGTACAGGCTCTGCTTGGTCCCGCCCTTCTGTTCTTTTTCAACAAGCTCCGGCAGCTCGGGGATCATCCCCATCAGATCGATGCCGGAGCTGAACATGGTTCCCTTGCCGGCAAGAATGATGGCGCGCACCTGGTCATCGCCGTCAAGGTCTTCCATGATGGGGATGAGTTCGTACCATGCCGGCGCATTCATGGCATTCTTTTTTTCAGGCCTGTTTAAATACACCCACGCCAGGGGAGGCTTTTTTTCCACCATATAAAATTTATATTCCATTGGCAACACTCCTGTTTTTGCGCTTTCATCGCGATAGCATCAATGTCAGTCCGAATAAAGCCGTTACTTGTATCATCGGTACTGATCGAGTTGAAACTAAAAAGAACAACAAAATATGCAATAAAAAAACGGTACAATGTTCAAAATTGTCAATTTATCCACAAAGTTATCCACATTATCCACATAAAAATGAAAAATTCCGAGGAGGACATAAAAAAAAAACGATGATTCCCGGCATAGCATTCATCACCTATCTCTCAATAAATGAGACATAATGGATATCTTCTGGAAAAATCAAGGGTTAGGTTAATAAAAAAATTCAGGAGCATAATAATTAAAAAAAATATTAATACCGGTTCCGCGCTACAGAATTTCAGAAGATACAGGACATATAACAGCCATTATTGTGGATAAGTCAGGATAGGCAAATCCCTGAGTACCGGCGAATCAGGCATTATTAAAAAATATTTCGTATATCGTCGGAGAAGCAGCGCAGGATAGTTATTAGTGAGACCATTCCTCTGCCGTATATTATTATCAACGGGCAATAAAATGTAATTGATAAAATATCCCGCATATGTCACATACGTAAGAGCATCGGAACTGGTATCGGAGAGCAACGTGAAAATCGGCATAGCATCGGACCATGGCGGTTATAGGTTAAAAGAAGCGATAAAGAGGCATTTCGGCGCCTTAGAGTTTGACGATGCGGGCACGTTCAGCGAGGACTCATGCGATTATCCCGACTACGTCGCCGCATTGTGCCGCAACATCCAGAACGGCGCCATTGAAAGCGGAATCGTCATCTGCGGAACCGGCATCGGGGCATCCATAACCGCCAACAAAATGAAGGGCATCAGGGCGGCGCTCTGCTGCAACGAATTCATGGCCGAGATGTCGAAACGGCACAACGACGCCAATGTGCTGGCCCTGGGGGCGCGGGTCATCGGCGATGAACTGGCCTTCAGGATCGTGGACCGGTGGCTCAACGCGACCTTTGAGGGGGGCCGCCACCGGAAGCGGCTTGATAAAATAGAAGAACTCGAAAAAGCCCGTTGGGAAAAACGATAACGAACCCGTTCCGCAGAAACATATCCCGGGAAAAAGAAATGCCTTTGAGAAGATCGCGACTGTTACTGCTGCTCCCCCTGTGCGGGATGTTGCTCTCCCCGCGTCCCGACGCGGGCGGCACCGTTGAGTTTTCTTCCATTCCGAAGCAGTATCTTCACAACGTGAGGGCCGTGCAGCTCGACGACGGAAAAACGGCCTATACCGTTAAAGACCTCACCTACCGGAAGTCCAGCGATCCCCTCATCACCGATATCGTTCTTTCATTCAACACACCTTCACGCAGGCTTGCCCGGGACGACACCCGTCACTACCGCATCACCGCCAGCGATTACAACTTCAAAACCGGCGGCGGCGCTCTCGGAAAGGGCTGCGCGCAATTCTTCAAGAAAGAGCACGGCGTGACCATCGAGACCGTGAAGGGCGCCTGGCTCGGAACCTGCGACGATCTCGGCTCCTTCACCGTCGAGTTCAGGTTCATGCCCTACGAGCTACGCGACGGGAGCGTCCTCTTTTCCCGCGTCGGGTATTTTTCCGGCACAAAACGGGGAATAGAAATATCCATCTCGAACGGCGCCGTCATCGCCGCCCTCTACGGCGTTTTCGACAGGCCTGACCGGAAGGTCTACGATGTCGTGATGCGGCGCGGCACCCCCCTGACCAGGCTGAAATGGCACCACTTCGGCCTCAGCTTTGACCGCCTCAGCGGAAAGCTGGTTAAGTACCTTGACGGAGAGGAGGACGAGGTACTCTACGTCACCGAAAGCGGCGAGGCGTACAACGGCGTGTACGCGCCGTCTTTCGGCTACCGCTCGCCCGAGGGGAAGCTGCAGTGCCTTGATTCGCCTCCGGCATACATCGGAAAGGGTTACGCGGGCCTGATGGATGAGTTCAGGATATCGTACCGCCATTTTGAAGACCTGGAAAAGGTCACGGAGCTTGCCTACCGCAATTACCGCTCAGTCGGCAGGATCGGGCGCATCCCCTACAACGTAGAAGGCGTCATCACGAGCCCGGTTTACCGGTTTTCCGGGACCGGGACCAAGGTCCAGGAATTCAAGTGGAAGGAGGACGCCCCGGAAGACACCTTCATCTGGATGGAGTTCAGGATATCCGACCGCAGTTTCAGGGCGAACGACGTCGACATCAAGTGGTACCGGATCGGCAACAACCAGAAAAAAATATTCCTGGCGAAACAGGAGGACGGCGAATACCTCAGGGGAAAATACTACCAGTGGCGGGCGCATCTCGTCGCCTCCCCCGACGGCAAGCGCGCCCCGCGCCTGTCGGACATTGTTCTTGAATACCGCCTTGATTATCCTCCCAATCCGCCCCTCTTCCTCGAGGCCGTGGCCGCCGGCGACCGGAGCGTCACTCTCAGGTGGAAGAAAAACGTAGACCATGACATCCTCGGCTATAAGATCTATTACGGGATAACGCCGGGCCGCTATGACGGCATACTGACGACCGTCAACGGCGCCAGGATCACCAACGGCACCGGGGCCGGGAACTATATCCAGGTCAGGATAACCAACGATGTCATAGATGAAAACCGGGCCCATGACAGGTTTGACAAACTGCACTATCCCTTATTACAGAACACGGTTCTCTACTACTTCTCGGTGAGCGCGTACGACTCCTATAAGCCTGACACCGCCTACAACCATGAATCGGAGCCTTCAAAACCGGTAACGGCGCGCCCCTATCAGGGGTCAGAGATTAAATAACCGCGCTGCCGGAGGCCCCGGAAAAATCCATTGACTAATATCGGCCCTGATACTTAACTGCCCCTTGGTGCGGTACTGCCCGTTGTCGCAGGACCCTATTCTACATTACCGGTAAGTCCCTCCCATGGAGAAGATGAATCTCGACATAGCCATTCCGGAAAACGTCAGGCCAGCGATCCTGAAGGTCATTAAAAAGTTCCGGAACGCCGGGTTTGAGTGTTATCTCATCGGCGGGTCAGTTCGCGACCTCATCCTCGGGAATGACATTTACGATTATGACTTCGCCACCAACGCGCGCCCCGATGAAACAGTGAAGCTCTTCCGCAAAACGATCCCCACGGGGATCAAGCACGGGACGGTCTCGGTCATCATCGACGAATGGCAGTTCGAAATAACGACATACCGCGCCGACGGCAAGTACTTCGACGGCCGCCACCCGGAATCGGTCTCCTTTTCACAAGACCTCAGGGTCGACATCGACCGTCGCGACTTCACCATAAACGGCCTGGCGTACGATCCCGAGAGCGGCGAGCTTATCGACTACGTTGACGGCGTGAAGGACATCAGGGACAGGATCATCAGGACTATCGGGGATCCCGTGATGCGGTTCACCGAAGACGGCCTCCGGCCCATACGGGCATGCCGGTTCGCTTCAAAACTTAATTTCATCATAGAGGAAAAGACCCTCCGGGCGATACCGGAGACCCTTGACGTGGTCCGCAACGTCTCCCGGGAAAGGATCCGGGACGAGTTTCTCAAGATCCTCGAAACTGAAAAACCGTCCGTGGGCATCGAATATCTGAGAGAGACGGGTCTCCTGGAGCTGTTCCTTCCCGAGCTGTCCGAGTGCTACAACGTATCGCAGAACCGGTACCATATTTACGACGTCTACTATCACAGCATCTATTCCTGCGACGCCGCTCCCCGGGAACATCCCATGATACGCCTTTCAGCCCTGCTTCACGATATCGGGAAACTACCGACGCGGCAGCCCGGTGAGGACGGCGATTTCACCTTTTACAACCATGAAGTGATCGGCGCCAAAATGGTGAAGAAGATCATGAAGCGCCTCAAGTTCTCCAACGAGCAGACAGAGACCGTCAACAACCTGATCCTGAACCACATGTTCCACTACACTGACGAATGGACCGACGGCGCCGTCCGCCGTTTTATCCGCAAGGTCGGTCTGGACAATATCGAGGATCTGTTCACTCTTCGCATGGCCGACCGGAAAGGCAATGGCGCCCGAAGGGGGCTTCCGGCCCCCATTGAACGCCTGAAGAAGCGCATTGACCATGTGATCGAACAGGAAAACGCCTTCTCTGTCCGCGACCTGAACATAAACGGCACCATACTCATGGAAGAATTCGGGCTAACCCCCGGCCCCATAATAGGCATCGTTCTCAACCATCTTCTCGAGGCCGTTCTGGACAACCCGGAGCTGAATGAAAAAGAAAAGCTGATAGCCCTTTCCCGGGAGATACTTGAACGGGAACCAGACGGCGCATAGCACCTCCCCCATTTATTACTTGACGCTACCGATTCCGCGCCATAGTATGCTTGGGCGGATGAAGACCTCTCCCATCCGGAATCTTATCACAAAAAATCGCCGATATGGTTGATATTACCAACAGAAAGATAATATCTTCTAAAATAGAAAAGGGGGAACCTCTCAAGCTGTCGTTTAAGTACGTCAACGAAAAGGTCCTCATGGTCCTCAACAGCGTCCTGGCGCGGCTCCTGTCGAAAAACGACCAGATCTATCTTCTCAATTCGGTCATAACCATCCTGCGCGAGCTCATCATCAACGCCCTCAAGGCGAACGCCAAGCGCACCTTCTTTCTCAAGACCGATCTCGATATCAATGACGAGTCCCAGTATCAGAAGGGTATGGAGAAGTTCAAGAAGGAGATCGTGGGCGATTTCGACTCTATCGAAGCCGACCTGAAGCGGAGCGATTTCTACGTCCAGATATCCTTCGAACAGGCCTCCAACACGATCAAGATCACGGTGGCGAACAATTCCCCGATCCTGCCGGTAGAACTGGACCGCATCAACTACCGGATACAGAAAGCGATCCAGTACAACGACTTTTCCGAGGCATACAGCGAAATCGAGGACGACACCGAGGGCGCCGGCCTGGGTATCGTTCTCACCATACTGCTCCTGAAAAACATGGGCATCGACGCGCGCAACTACAAGATTGAAGCGGCGGGAAAGACCACGGTGACGTCCCTCACGATACCCTCGGTCCTGAAAGCGAATGAAATAACCACCCGGGTGAAGGAGCATATCCTTAACGAGATAGAAGGGATCCCCACCTTCCCGGAGAACATCCTGCAGCTCCAGAGGCTCTGCCACGATCCCGATTCATCCATGGACCACATCGTCAAACGGCTCAAGATAGACCCGGCCCTCAGCTCCGATGTGATCAAGCTGTCCAACTCGGCCGGCATCGTTCCGGGCAAGCGCATCGAGGACATCAAGACCGCGGTGGTAACGATCGGCCTAAAGAACCTTGACGCGATCCTGGTGGCGAGCAACGCCCGGCGCATACTGAACGAGCGGTACAGCAGCTTCGAGATGATATGGGACCATTGCAACCGGGTGGCGTTTTACGCGCGGAACATCGCCATGTCATTGCGCATGACCGGCATCGTTGAAAACGTGTACATGGCCGGACTCCTACACGACCTCGGAAAGATCGTGCTCCTGGCGACGGACAAAAAGCTCGTCAAGCGGATCGCGGACATCGTCAATAACCGTAAAATCACCACGACCACCATGGAGGAAATATCCATCGGCATCAGCCATTCCACCATCGGCTCACTGATATCAAAAAACTGGAACTTCCCGGGCTCTGGACCCCATCCGGGAAACCGCTTGCATTGTGAGATGCCTTCTTGATAATAGTACATCAAGGAGAGCAGAAGATGGGCAAGAAAGTCAAGAAGCATTCAGCAGAGTTTAAGTTCAAGGTGGT
>Ga0208940_1000054_pt1 | contig 145116 bp, 138 predicted proteins | sample AD_JPNNA6_MetaG_FD_184445 | JGI IMG/M metagenome (GOLD analysis project Ga0208940, IMG submission 184445) | Active sludge microbial communities of municipal wastewater-treating anaerobic digesters from Japan - AD_JPNNA6_MetaG (SPAdes) (version 2) | ecosystem: Engineered > Bioreactor >... | reverse complement strand
TTCATGAAATAATCCCCAATATTTATTAGGTGTTCATGTTGAAGGTGGCAATATATATTTATTACTAAAAATTGATGTCTATGTCCTGATACCACACAGCGGCATTGCGCCTAACAAAAATTGGTCGTATTTCTGTATTTGATTAAATACCTGCATGTATCTGAATCGATTGTCAACCGAAAAAAAATTGGGGGTAATTGGGAAAAATATTTTATAGGCCGTAATGAAAGTTCGTTTATGGAGATATATAGTAAGGAAATAGGAAATGGGTATGGCTGAAAACGATATATTGGAATTATTGATTGAAACATACTATTACAGGAGAAAGCCTATTTATGTTACTAATGAAGATATATACGAATTTTTCGTTGAAAATAAGGAAAAAATTTCAAGAAAGGATTTTTTATGTATAAAAAAATATTATCTGGAGCATCTTAAGGCGCATCGCAGCGTTTTTTCCAAACTTGAAAAATGGTATTCTGAACCTTTTGAGGAAATCACGGTTTCATTAAGAGACGGGGCAATTACAAAAAAGTCATATCCCCGTCGTTATAAGGAATTCAAAGATGCCCTTAAATTGAAGCGATACTCGCCCAAAACTGTTAAAATATATCTCGGCGCCCTTGCCGGGGCCAACAACTGGTGCTTCAGGACTAAAAATAGACTCATCGACGATGTCAATTACAGTGCCATATATGATTTTTTTCTATACATGACCAATGAAAAAAAAGCGTCGGTTTCCTCTATACGCGTTCACCGCTTTGCGATCTCCCTGTATTTCAGGCAGATTCTGGGGAGGGAGATAGACCTGTCCTGCGTGGAAGGATTGCGCGATTCGAAGCACCTTCCGGTCGTGTTGTCCAGGGACGAAATCCGGCGGGTGCTCGATTCCATCAACAACCTGAAGCACCGGACCATGCTGGCCCTGATGTATTCCTCCGGGCTGAGGCTTGCGGAACTGGTGAGCCTGAAGGTGCGCGATATCGGCCTGCAGGATCTCACCATCCGCGTGCGGGAAGGGAAGGGGAGAAAGGACCGGATAACGATCTTCTCTGAGAAGATCAGGGATGATGTCGGCCGATTCATGGCGGGCAAGGGGCATGATGAATATCTTTTCCAGTCGCCCATGAAAGATGCATCCGGAAAGCATTGCGGGCTTTCCGGCAGGACCGTGGAGAAGGTTTTCGAAAACGCCCTGAAGCGCTCCGGCATCGGGCGGAAGGCCACCCCCCACGATCTGCGCCACAGCTTTGCCACGCACCTCCTTGAGAACGGCATCTCCATCCGCCACATCCAGCAGCTCCTCGGGCATAAGAACATAACCACGACAACGATTTATACAAAGGTATACAACCCGCTGCTGAAAGGAATCAGGAGTCCGTTGTAGCTGTCGAATGATAATAAAAGAAATCGATAGAAAGGATACAATCCTATCCTTAATCCTGTGAAGACCGGCTCCCGCCCGCGCTATCCCTTGCCGGGGAACGGGGCATTAGAGCCGGTATCCCACGTTGGCGAGGACCAGGAACTGGTTCGATTCGCTCCCCCTCATCAGGGTGAGCTCCACGGGACCGATGATGGAGTTGTAGCTCACGGTGAGGCCGTATCCGTAGATCAGGTCGTTCTTCAGGCGCTGCTTGATCGGCACGACGAAGCTGTACCGCTTCTCCCACACGATGTTCTGCCGCTTGAAAAGGTTGTAGAAATTGTCCTTCACCCGGCCGACGTTGCCCCTCAGTATAAGGAAGAAGTCCTTGTAGAATTCCACCTGCATGCCGATGTCGCCGATCAGGACGTTCCTGCCGCTGATCTGCATGAAATTAAGGCCCGTGAAGGGGAAGCAGCCGGTGGTGTAGGTGTTGAGTCCGCCGAAATAGTTTTCATAGATGAAGGGGATCTTGCGCCGGAAAATGCCCCAGCCGTTTTTAAGGTCATAATTCAGGTAATACGGCTCCTTGGCCTTGATGAAGGAGCCGGTGAGGCCCAGGTACAGGGAAAACCGCCGGTGGATGGGTATGTATCCTTTCATCCGGACCGTGTACTTGAAAAAGTTGTTGAAGTCGGCCGTGTTCTTTACCGTGCGCAGAAGGTCGGTGAGGTATTTCACCTCGCCGTAAAACTGGTAGCCGGACCGGGGATAGAAGGTCCTGTCCAGGTTGTCGTACATCAGGTAGGCGTACAAGTTCAGGCTCTCTATGTTCTGCTTCTTGGGGTCGTCGGGGGCGATCTGGGCCACGATGTTGGTGAAATCTTTCTGGACCCCCAGGCCCAGGGCTATGTCCTGGAGGATGATGGCCTGGGCGACGATGTCCGGACCGTAGTTGTGGTACTTGAAGCTGGACTGGGTGTAGCCCCCCTTGTACGTGTAGATGGAATACTGGTCATAGTGGAACTTCCCGCCGAAGCCGATGCCTGGCTTCCGGAGCCCGGTATAGATGAAATAGGACAGGACCACGCCCGGGTTCTGGCTCAGCCGCGCGTCGAGGGATAGCTTGGAGCCCTTTCCCGCCAGGTTCCGCAGAGTTATGTTGAGCAGCACGGCGGCGCTCATGTCCGAATCGTAGCTCAGGCCGACCTTGAGATAGATGCCCGATGTCTCGATGACGCGGATGATGAGGGTCGCTCCGCCGTTCGGTCCCGGCTGGACCTCATAGGTGACCCGCTGGAAGAACCCGCTGGCGTAGACGCGGTCGATCGCCTCGACCAGCCGGTCCCCGGTCACCAGGGCCGGCGGGTTGATGTTGAGCTTGCCCAGGACCAGGTTCCGCGACACGTGGTTGAGCCCCCGGATGTCGATGGAGGTGATCTTTATTTTCTGGGTCACCCGTATGTCGGTCAGGTCGAGCTTTTTCAGGAGCTGCAGGGGAAACACCGGCGCTTTCCTCTCCTCCGGGAACCTGTTCTGCTGTTCCACCAGTTTCTCCAGCTCGGGGATCATCAGGCGGCCGGCCTCCTCTCCGACGGCGATCAGTTCCTTCCCCCGGTTGAAGTCGTTGGAGCTGAAGCCGGTTATGTCCGGCATGACGAGGACGTCGGAGAGGTTCCGCTCCTTCTGCGTCGACCGGTAGCCGAGGAAGCTCACGGACTGGTCCATGATCTGGATGACCGACGTCAGCTCGTCTTTCTTGTACAGGGGAGCGCCCACGTCCACGGCGATGACGATGTCCGCCCCCATTGCCCGCGCGTCCGATACCGGGAGGTTCCTGATGACGCCGCCGTCCACCAGGAGGTGGCCGTCGATCTCGATGGGCGTGAAGATGGACGGTATGGCCATGCTGGCGCGCATCGCCTCCGACAGGGACCCTTTCTTTATCACGAAGGCCTCGCCGGTCACGATGTCGGTGCCGATGCAGCGGAAGGGGATGGGGAGCCTGTCGAAGTCGCGGACGTCCTGCACGTGCTGCGTCAGGCGCGACAGCATGGTGGTGAGCCGCTGCCCGCGCTTGAACCCGGTGGGGAGCAGGATCCCCTTCTTGGCTATCTGGAACGAGGTGATGTACTTGTCATGGTCGCCCTTTTCCTCGATGGAGGTGCTGCGGCGCGATATGTCGTCGGCGAGCATGGCGTCCCAGTCCATGTTCAGCACCAGCTGCTCCAGCATGTCCGCCGTGTACCCGGAGGCGTAGAGGCCTCCCACGATGCTTCCCATGCTCGTGCCGGTGATATAGTCGATTTGGAGGCCCGTCTTTTCGATGACCTTGAGGACGCCGACATGGGCTATACCCTTGGCGCCGCCCCCTGAAAGGACCAGGGCGATTGTGGGGCGCTTCTTGTAATGGCTGAAGAGCGTGCTTTTGTCCAGCGCGGCGGCCGGGGACGTGGCGCAGAGCAGGAACAGCACCAGTGATAGTGCCGGCAGTGCTGTGTATGATTTAGTGCGCATTGGTCGGGCCGTTGCACCATGGGATTGGACGCATGCCATGCGGTGAAGTATAGACCCATGCAATTATTTGTCGATTATTATTTTTACCCCGTGTAATTGACCGACGGGAACAGCGCATGGGGCGCCAGCACCGCGCCGATGCGCTCCCGCTCGGCGCTGAGGCTGAACTCCCCGGCCAGGAGCCTGAAGAGATTGTCCGATATCATGCAGTCCTTGACCCGGCCGGCGATTTCACCGTTTTCGATGAGATAGGCCAGGTCCAGGCCGGCCGAGAAGTCTCCGGTGAGGGTGTTCGACTGCCCCAGGCCGATGAACTGCTCCACCAGGATGCCCCGGGAGATGCCGCTCATTATTCCGGTCTTCTTTTCCGCGCCCGGCTCGATTACGATGTTGCTGAAGGACGGATAGGGCAGGGAGGAATAGCCCCGGGCGCCGTTTCCGCCGGGAACGATGTCGAGCTTCCGAGCGTGTTTCAGGTCCGTGATGAAGGTCCCGATTGCGCCCCGGTCGACGAGGAGCTTGTTCATCGCGGTGACCCCTTCGTCGTCAAAGGGGTAGCTGTAGGGCGAACCGGCCAGCGCCGGGTCGTCGCGCACGGTCAGGGAGGGGGCGAACATCCGTTCCCCCCGCTTTTCCCCGAAGGGGGAGATGCCCTTCCACACGGCCTTCGCGCTCAGGCCGGCGGTCACGATGCCGATGATCCGGGCGAAGGCCCGCGGGGACAGGAGCACCGGGACCCTGCCGCTCGGCGGTTTCCTGGTCACCAGCGCGGCCCCGATCTTTTCCATGACCCTCTCGCGGAGGCTCGCGTGGGGGGCGGGTGCCAGGAAGGAGGCGCTTTCCCCCGCCTCGATCCTGGTCCCGTCATCGAGGATCAGCGTCGCGCCGACGGAGACGGCGTACTGGCTGCTGCGGAAGGACCGGTCGAGGCCGCTGGAATTGACGATGCGCATGGACCCTGTTGACCTGCCCAGGGAGATGTCCACCGTCGCCTGGGGGAAGCGCCTGAGGATCGCGGCTATGGTCTCCTCCGCCGCCGCAATTTCGCCGGCGGCGTCGAAGTCGTCAATGGCGTCGTCATAGGGCTCGAAGCCCTTTTCCGCGCGGGCGGGGAGTTCGAAGTCATCCGTGTCGCCCCAGGCGGCAAGCAGCAGGGCGCGGTCCGCCGTTTCCTCCAGGCGGCTCGCGTCGTTGGTGTAGGAAAAACCCGTTTTGCCCTCCACGTTCACCCGCACGCCGTAGCCGCTGTTGTGTCGTTCCGTCACCGAGTGGAGCCGGCTGTTGGCGAAGGAGATGGGAGTGCCGGCGCCGCTGACCTCGATAATGTCGTACCAGCGCGCCTTTCCCGCGAGCCTGTCCCGTATCCGGTCGATCATTGGGCGCCTCCTATCAGCACGTCCTTTATGAGAAGGTGGGGACCGCCGAAGGACACCGGCAGGGGGCTCTGGCCTCCCTTGCCGCAGCCTCCCAGGCCGCCGTACATGCGCCGGTCGTTTCCGATCATGGCGATGTTGCGCAGGGTGGTGAAGACGTTGCCCGAGAGCACGATGTCGCGGTACATTGTGCCGATTTTTCCGTTCTTGATTTCATGGCCGTAGGCCGAGGTGAAGGTGAACATCTCCAGGTTGGTCTCCCCGCCTATCATGCCGGCGGCGTAAATGCCGTCGCCGGCGGCCTCCAGGATCGCCTCGCGGGAATGGGCCCCGTTCTCGATGTAGGTGTTGGTCATGCGGACGATGGGCTGCTTCATGACGCCGATGGCCCTGCCGTTGCCGGTGGTCTCCTCGTCCATCTTTTCCGCGGTCTCGCGGGAGTGGAGCCGTCCGCTCAGGCGCCCGTTCCGGATGAGGTGGGTCCCGGCCGGGATGATCCCCTCGTCGTCAAAGGGTATGTAGCCCGAATATTCCGGCATGTCCCCGCTGTCGATGACGGTGAGCTCCGGCGGCCCGAACTCCTTTCCCATTACCATCATCTTCCGGAGGCGCTCGTTCTCATGGACGAAGTCCGCCTCGGAGAGGTGGCCGAAGGCCTCGTGGATGAAGACGCCGGCGAGCTTCTGGTCAGTCACGACGCGGTAGGTCCCGCCCGGGACCGATTCCGCGGCGAGGAGGTCCACGGCAGTTTTCACCACCGATTCGGCCAGTTCCTCGCGCCCCTCGGTGATCTCGTACCCGCCGTAGCCGGACACGGATTCGCCGTAGGGCTGTATGACCGATCCGTCGCGGGCGACCGACGAGAGCTGGACGCCGCAGTAGGAGCGGTCATAGGCGAGCTCCGACCCCTCGGAGTTCAGGTACACGTAGTATGACGTGACGTCCCGGTAGAGGGCGCGGGTCGTCTGGATTTTCGGCGAGGACCGGAGTATTTTATTATACGCGCTGATGAGATTGAATTTTTCCTCAAGGGGGACCCCGGTGAAGTCCTTTTTCATGGGGGTGGCGAAGTTCCGGCGGACCGCTGTCGACCGGCGGATCCGGCTCTTCTCCTTCAGGGACAGGGACGATGAGAGTTCCAGGACCCGCCGGAAGTAGCCTTCAATGCCGCCCGGGTCATTGAAGGAGATGAATCCCCAGGCGCCGTTGTTGAGGACCCTGACCGAACCGCCGATGGTGTCGCCGGAGGAAAAGGTCTCAACCTGTCCGCCGGACAGTGAAATGGAAGTGCCCGTGCTTGCCGAAAGCCGTATTTCGGCGTACTCGCAGGGGCAGGACGAAAGAAGGGACCGCGCCCTGCCGAGGGCTGTGTCAAGGCCGCTACGCATCGGCCGTCGGGCCGTAATGGTCGTCCAGGCCCTGCTGGATCGATTGTTTCGCCCTCTCCATGAGGTCCTGTATGTTCCGTTCCGTGTACCCGGCTATGTCAATGGGCTTGTGAATTATCATCTTGGCATTGCCGGGAAACAGGCCGATGCTGTTGGCCGGGAGTATTTCTTTCGTCCCTATGATGGTGACCGGCAGGACCGGCAGGCCCAGGTCCAGGGCGAACTTGAAGGCGCCTTTCTTGAACTCCAGGAGCCGGCCGGTGACGCTCCTGGTTCCCTCGGGAAAGAACATGACCGAGGTCCCGTTTTTCATTTTAGACTTGGCGGCGTTTATCGATTCGATGGCGGCCTTGCTGTTGGAGCGATCGACGTAGATGTGGCCCGCCTTGTAGCAGTAATAGCCGAGGATGGGTACCTTCCTGAGTTCCATTTTCATGACCCACCGGAAGTCGATGGGGAGCCACCCGTAGACCACGAAGATGTCATACTGGCTCTGATGGTTCGCGACGATCACGTAGGACTGTTTCGGGTCGATGTTTTCGGTGCCGAAGACCTTTACGAACATCGGCGTGATGAAGCTGTTGAAACGGGCCCACACGACACCGGCGAGCTGGATTGACCGTTCGCTCGCAATGAAAAGAAATATGAAGACCACCATGAAGTCCAGGGTAATAAAAATCCCGAGGAGTGGGAAAAAAACCAGGTATTTATACACTTGATACAGGTTGAACAGTATCTTGTTGTCTCTCATACGATCTCCTGAAGCGAATTTAAGGTAATGGTTCATGTCTGTTTCTGTGTTTTTTTGATAGGCTTTTATGGCAGCGGCATGATTTTTTAAAAAAAACGCAGTACCGATTGCTTTTCTATTAACCTCTGCCACTATTTAAGAAATGGGATTATTTAAGAATAAACTTGATTGTCAAGTAATTATTAAACCTTAATGAGTGTCCAATAATGTTTAAAAATAATGCGATAATGCCCAATGAATGAGTAAGCTTCACTGAAAAGAACGTAAACAGGTGAACAATTATGATATTTTTGTCAAAAAATAAAAATTTTTTGTGATGGAAAATTTTAATTGTGACGATGATATATACAGAAGGAATCCAAGGATGGAGGTACATGAAATGGATGTCACGTTAATCACCAACACGCCATATTCAATACCGCGACCTGTCGACAATCTCGATAGTTATCCTAGCAAGCGCATCGGAGAAAACAGGGCAGAACAGCCGTATCCTCTTCCCGGACAGGAGAAGATGGGGGAGAACGTGCGCGAAGAGGTAATGATGAACCTGCAGGAAGTTCAGAATTTTCTGTATATGATTATCGGATCCAGGCTGAGAATCGAGACTGAACATCGCGCGCCCGGTTCTACAGTCAATACCTGCGCATAAACTGCATGGAAAGGGTTAACCTGCGATCACCGGTATGGACGCGGTCTGCAGCCCCTGGTGATAAGCCTGCGATTATTACGAGGGGCTGTTTCATGTGGGCTGGCAAATAGAAACTCCCGCTGGAAAAATTTCACCGCCTTTTAAATTTCCATTCTGACATGTATTCACGGGTAATTTATTATCATTTTCAATGATAATTATGTCGTTAATGCACATAATAAAAAAACTGGATAATTATGAAAAATTGTTGACCCCAGATAATATAGTGTTGTTTCATAAACATTGTCCCGATTCGTGCTATATATTAAATTTTATATCTAATTAGTTGTTGGTGAATAATTATCATTGTCTGTTTTCCTGTTGCGCGGAGGAAAGCAATAAAATGGCGGAAATGTTGCACCTGCCCGATCTGGGAAGGGCGGGCTGATCCAGATTCGGGTTTTTGTGATAAACCTAATTGTATCTAAAGGGGACTATAAAATAATTCGATAAATAAGATAGACTTGTTCACAATGCCCCGGTGTCTCCCGTGGGCCCTGAAGGCGGTTTCGCAACGGGACATATAAACGGAGTGAAGGCAAGTCAAATCCTATAGTTACTATCAAAAGAAATTCAATGAGCAGGGAATTACAGGAAAAAGCAGATCGCATTATCCGGGAATTGAAGGATTCTCTGATTCCCATTAAAGAAGAGCTGGAAATATTGAAAAGCAGCACAGATGAAAAAAACACAAGGACTTTAAGGTAATTGTGAGGGAGCGGGCATGCCACCAAAAGGAGAAAGAAGAAAACAGCAGATCGTTGATACCGCCAAGCAGATGTTCATAGAAAAGGGCTTCCAAAGTACCCATATAGGGCAGGTGTGCGAGAAGCTTGACATAGCGCGGGGCACGGTGTATCAATACTTCAGGAATAAAAAGGAGATCCTCTACGCCATCCTGGAAGACGTGCTGGAGAAAATAGAGGACATCTTCGACCAGGACGATTTTAACGAGTTCTTCAGCTCAAACCCGAACAGCGAACAGATACTGGAATTCATAAACAAGCGGCTCATGTCCTGCATCTCGGTGCTCCTGGGAGAGCCCATCGTCATTAAGCTCATATACAAGGAAATCATCGGCGTCGATGAAGACGTCAACGAGGAAGTCGGCAAGGCCGTGGCCGCCATAAGCAAACACGTTGCCCGCGAGGTTGAAGACCTGATGGCCAGGGGCGTGTACAAGCAGTCGCTGGATCCGAAGATAACGGCGATGATGATAGTCGGCGGCGTGATGCTGGTGGTCTATGAATATGACCGGACCAAGCAGAACGTGCTTGATTCGAATCTTATCTCAATTATTGCGAAGAACTATCTGTACGGCGTGTTGAAATAAAGACGCCGGCCGGACCATGAGACGATATCCCGGATGGAGGGGCCCTGGCGCATGACGGGGGCCGGTCCGGCGATGAATGCCGCGGGGCATCATGCAACAACCCGGTATAACCGGGTTTTTAATTTATTGACAAAAACAGAAGCCTGGTCTCTTTACTTCAACAATTACATGCAACGATATGAAGAGTAAACAATATTCCATCCTGACGTCTGTTCTGCTGGTCTGCGCCGCCGGACCGGCCGCGCTGGCCCTGCCGGTGTCGGTGCGAGGTCCTGTATCGGATTTCGTCCATGGGCGGCTGTACGCCGCCGAGAAAGTTTCCGCTAGGGAAATATCCGGCGTCATACACGGCATCCTTTCCGAGACCGACGAGGCGAAAAAGCAGGAGCTGGTGAAAAAACTGCGCGCCTATCCCCCCGCCGAGGTGGGCGACTGCTGGCTCGAGCTTCTTGACGGCGCGGTCCGGGTCAGCACCACGGTGAGGATCATCGACAACATGTCGGAATTCAGCGACCGCCGCTTCGTGCTGCCCCTGGCGAACCTTCTCGTCAGCTCCCATCACGCGGTGCGGAAAAGCGCCGCCCGGGCCCTGAAGAAGGTCGGGGACGACCGCCTCTTCCCGGTCATACTGAAGATGGTCAACAGCCCGACCGCCGTTCACCGGATCTATTTCATCGAGGCTATGAACTATCTCTTTGACCAGCGTTTTTACCCGGCCCTCACGGGGCTGCTCCGCGACGAGAACAAGTCGATCAGGATCTACGTGCTCAACTGCCTCAAGGAAAACAGGATCACGGAGTCCCTCGGCCTGGTCAGGGGCGCGGCCATGAGCGACAAAAACGACGAGGTGCGCATTGCCGCCATCGAGGCGATCGGCGCCATGCGCGACGGCAACGGCCTGAACGTGCTCCATGTGACCATGAACGACAAGAACCGCGATGTCCGCTGCGAGAGCGTCAGGGCGATAAACCTGATCGGCTCGGCGGCGTCCGTGAACCCGCTTTCGACGCGCCTGTCTTCCGAGGATGACAACGAGATCAAGGACATGATCATCGACGCCCTTTCCTCGATGAAGAGGGTGGGCGACGTCAGGGGGCTGGAAAAGATCGTCACCGGCGACTCCAACCTGAGCCTCAGGATCAAGTCGGCCTACGTGCTCGGCTTTTCCGGCAGCCAGCAGTCCTTCGCGGCGCTGCAGCAGGCGCTGAAGGACTCGGATTACCGGGTCCGGGCCGAGGCGTGCAATTCCCTCGGCAACTTCCGCAGCCGCCAGGCCCTGGCGGTCCTCTTCGAGGTTCTCGAGAAGAACGAGCAGGTGTACGTCAAGTCGGCGGCGCTTTATTCCATACGCCGCATCAATGAAAAGAGCTCCCTCCTGGGGCTCTTTGAACTGTACGCGAAGGAGAAGGACCCCATATTCAAGGAAATGCTCCATGACGCCATCCGGGACTATATCAAGCGCTACATATGACGAGGGACCTCGGCCCATGGCAATGACTGAAGGGGAAATCAACCGGCTCATTGATAAGCTGAAGAAACGGTACGCGGAGTATTCGCGAAAGAACCCCACCTGGTTCAACATGGACGCCTTCAACGACCGTCTCCTCATGGCCTACCGGAACCGCATGAACCTGGAGGCCTTCATCCTCGCGGAGATAGCCAATTTCGAGAAAGTCAGGGACAAGTACGAAAAGAAGAAGAACGAAAAGTCCTTTTCCGACCAGGTCGACAGGATCATCGACGAGATCACGGCCCGCATCAAGAAATATCCCGCTATCCGGTTCCACCCGAAGGCCGGGGTTGAAATCACCCACTTCTACGGCGCCCTCTCGGATTTCGAGCTCAACTACTTTCCGGTGCTCTTCATCATCGCCGAGGACAAGTCGCTGAAGGACCGGCTCATCGCCTTCGAGCAGGAGCTTAACAACCTCGCGGCGCCGCGGGGCAAGCTGCCGGCAAAACGGGTCGAGGACCACCTGATGAAGCTCAGGCTGCGCGATGCCCAGGAACTGGAGATCGAGCGCGATAAAAACGAGTACCTGAAGGAATCGGCCTTTCTCCTCCATGACATCATCGATTTCTGCGACGGCCTTATCGAGTCGAGGAACCAGGAGTGGGAGAACCCCCTGCGCATGAACAGGCTCTATGTCGAGGACAAGCGGAAAAAGGCCATCACGACCCTCTTCGCCGGCCTGACCGGGTACGGCGCCATCATGATGGTGCGGGACCGCGCTTCCGAGATCATCGATGATTTCCGCCTCACCGCCTTCCGGCGGCAGAAATGACGCGCCGGGCTGCATGACCTATGGTCACTCGACTGACACTGAAGGAATTGTCTGAAAAATTTGCCGTCAATGAGCAGAGAAGGCGCCTCTTCGATCTCCTCGTGGATGAGCTGGCATCGATACAAACGCAGTGCAGGAGCCTGCGCGTCCTCGTGTTCGGCAGCTATATTTCCGATAAAGACAGCCCCCATGACATAGACATCCTCATTTCGCTGATTCCGAGCGAGGAGTGCGTGTACGCCCTATGGACCGGAGGTCTCAGGCGCGAGCATCCCGAAGAGGTGGATGTCCATTACTACAAGACGCAATACTACATGAAGGACGCGGAGGGATTGCTGGAGCATTTCAACAATAATCCGAAAAACGAACTGCAGGGCATCGCGATAGGCGATGCGGTTGAAATAACCGGAATTTGAGAGGCGGGGCGTTTCCCGGCCTTTCAGAGCTTGAACTTGAAGTTTATGATCCTCGGGTGGACAAGCCTCTCGAAGTCCTTGTACTTCATCTTGATAAGCTCGGTATGGGTGCCGGCGTTGAAAAAGATGTCCTCGTCCTTGGTCAGGTCATCGGAGATGACCTCTTCCATGCCGTACAGGTTCCCGAAGGGGGGCTCGGCGCCCATTTCGCAGTCGTCGAACGTGCCGACAAAATCCGTTTCTGATGCCAGCACGACATCCTGGGTCTCATACAGGGCCTTCAGAAGGGACAAGTTCACCTTCTGGTTGGCCGTCATGACCACCATGATCAGTTTCCCGTTGACTTTCACCATCACCGGTTTTGCCATCTCGTAACCGTGGATATGGGCCATGTGCGCGGTCTGGGTCGATGAATAGGCGACAGGATGACGGATGACCTCGAACGGGACGTTGTTCTTCCTGAGATATTCTTTCAGCTTATCTCCTCTCATGGTATTCCTCCCTCTGTGGCGTGAATAGATTCAATTATAATGTATTTTATGGGCATACCGGAGTCAAAATTAATTGCCGCGATTTGCCACCTAAATTTGAAACCGGATGGGGCTTTCGCTATTATATGAATGCCGGGTGTCATACCTGACAGCAATGTTCAGGAGGTTGCGTATGGAGGGAAAAGTATCGTTTTCCGTTCTGGAGAAGGAATTTGCCCACGTGTTCAGAAACGGCATTAACAGCTCCGAGGACAAAATAGACCTGGGGAACCATTTTTCGAGAACCATGAAAACGCTGCTCCAGAAGGTCTTCGAACACGAGCATATACCGGTTGACGTTGACGATTCCGATATAACCTTCAATCCCGAGGCCAGGCATTACTACACGATAAGCGGCAAATTGCGGCAGACGGGCTCCTTCAAGGGGCTCTGGGAGGGATCGGACCTTCCCAGCGTCATTGAGCGTTTTGCCGATTCAACCCATAAGAAATATCTCCACCTTGACAGGCACAGGGAAAAAACAAGGTTCAAGATCAGGTGATTATAGATTTTTTAAGTCCCTTTTTCCCCCGGAAAGGGGCTTGTATGATCAGAACCAGCCATAAAAGCCCCCCGCTGGGAGTGAAGCTGCGCCATTTTCGAAAAGTCTTTTCCAGCATTTACAGTATCAATTGTCACGGTTTCCCCACTATTTTTATGCCAGATGGTCCTTTTTGTTGAACATAATTATAATGGCTGAAAAAAATATATAAATGGAACCATTTCCACCCCGCAGGGGTCATACGGGCAAAACCTGAAAAAAATTATTATTGCTCAATAGGAGGAACAATGCAGAAAGGCAGAAAAATCATAATGACAGCGGCGATAATGGCGCTGTGCGCCCAGCCGCTTCTTTTCGCCCAGGGCGGCGGAAAAAAGGGTGAGGGACCCGGAAAGGGCGAAAAGAAACAGATGATGATGGAGCACCGGGGGCATTTTTTCGGTGACCCCGAGCGCATGAAGAAAGAGCTCAAGCTTACCGATGAGCAGGTGACGAAAATCGAGGATATCAACAGGGAACACAGGAAAAAAATGCTGGACTACAAGGAAAAACTGGCGCCTAAAGAAATCCAGTTGAAAAAACAGCTCCTTGAAGATACCGTTGACATGGCCAGAGTGCGGTCGCTTTTAAAAGAGATCGGCGACCTGAAGGTCGAGCTGCAGGCGCTGCGGATTGAACACCGTCTGGATATAGAAAAGGTGCTCACTCCCGACCAGAAGGCCAAGATGCGTCAGCACCGCATGCACATGATGAAGAAAGGGATGGACCGCGGGTACCCGATGATGCGCGAAGGTCACCGGGGGCATGGCGGCCCCGGCCCTGACATGATGTAGGCGCCCGGCTGATATCCCGGCAGAGGAGCGGTAAACGCGCCAGATGACAGAATCAGAGTTTGCGGCCATTGTGGGAAAGACCAAGAGAATCGTACTGGCGGCGGTGCGCAAGCACCTCGCCGTGCGATTTTCCTTTGCCATAGACGACGTGGTGCAGGAGACCTACCTGCGCGGTTACCGCCACCTCGCCGGGGGCAGGTTCAGGGAGGAATCCTCCATCGAGTCATGGCTGTATGCCATCGCGCGGAACGAATCTTTACGGATGAACAAGAAGCTGATGCGCGAGGAGGAGAAGACCCGGAAGGCGGCCGATGAGCGGCAGCTTGCCATGAACACCGGCCCGGTGGCCGAAGATGCCATTAGCCTGGAGCTGCTCATCGGCAGGCTGCCGGAGAAATACAGGGCAGTGATGACGCTGAAGGCGCAGGGCCTGTCGGAAAGGGATATCGCTGACACCCTGGGCATCACGACCGGCACGGTCAAGTCCCGGTTTTCCCGGGGGAAAGAGATGCTCCAGAAACTGTCCGGGGAGGTTGTATGATGGAAACGATCAATCACGAGAAATTATTTAACGATAGAATAAACGCGCGGCTCCGGAGCGAGGAGTGGGACCTCGGCGTGGCGCGTGACGTGTTCCGGCGCCGCAGGAACAGGCATTACCTCATCGGGGCTTCCGGGTCCCTCGGGTCCATGGCCGCGGCGGTGCTGGTGGCGCTCTTCCTCACCGCGGCCCCTGATGCGACACGATACGGCGAAGGGGTCAACGCCCTGGTCAATGCCCAGATACAGGGGACCTATAACCAGGTCTTTGCCGGAAGAACGGCGGCTGATAACAGCACCGCGGTCTTCGCTGAAGCGCAGTTCGACGACAGCACTGACGCCATGATCGATGAGACCCTCGAGCAAAGGCTATGACCGGCGCAGTGCCCATCGCCGCCGGGTGAGATCCATCTCCAATCCATTCCACGTTTCAGCGGCGCCGTCAATAATGTACGACGCCTCAATTCTGCGTATTTCTTCAAAGCCGATTTTCCTGTAACAGGCCAGGGCCGCGGCATTGAAATCAAACACCTTCAGGTTGATGGACTGCAGGCCGAGGGTGTCAAAGCCGTATGCGACGGCTTTGCTCACCAGTTCCCGTCCCATGCCCTTGTTCCTGTTCCCCTCGTCGCCGATAATGACGAACTGCAGGGTGCCCGTGCCGGCCGCGGCATCAACATTCCCTATCTTGATGTGGCCCACCGGCATGGTGCTGTCTTCTGATACGGCCATGAATCCGATGTCGGGAATCCGGTCATCTTCCACGACAGAAAGGTAGTGTTCCAGCTGATCATCGTCGAGGGGATATGAGAAATGAGGCCCCGACCACTGGATGCAGAATCTCTGGCTGGTTATCCAGCGCTTCAGGAAGGGGAAATCTTCCCTGCAGAATTTTCTCAGGACCAGCATGGAAGCTCAATCACAGGATTATCTTTTCTTTATACAGCGCATCGACCTCTCCGGCGCTGTACCCGAGCCACTCTTCGAGGACCATCCTGCTGTGCTCACCGAGGCCTGGGGCGGGCATCCGCAGGGACCCCTCGGCGCCGGAGAACTTGAAGGGAAAGCCGGGGACATCGATCTCGCCGAATTCCCCGTGGGACACCTTCATGAACATGTCGCGCTGCCGGAGGTTCTCGTCGCCGTTCACCTGGTCAATGGTATAAGCGATGCCGCAGGGTATCTTTTTATCCTCCAGAACAGCTATGATTTCCCGCGAGGTGTGCCGGGTCGTCCATTCTTCTATGATGGCCACGGCCTCGTCATGGTGCTGGATCTGGACGATGATGTTGCTGAATTTCGGGTCTGAGGCGGCTTCGGGCCGCCCGATTAGTGTCATGAGGTCCTTCCACTGGCGCGCGGTGAGGGCGACGATGGCCACCTTGCCGTCACTTGACCTGAAGAAGCCGTAGAAGGGCATCCGGTCCGAGGAGTTGAGGACGTCCTTCGGCTTCCGCCCCAGGCGCTCCGCGACGTCCCCCACGATCGGTTCCAGGGCCTTGTCCACCATGGCGCGGTAGTTGGAGAAATACATGACGTCCTGCATGGAGAGGTCGATGTACTGGCCCTCGCCGGTCTTCATCCGGTGGATCAGGGCCAGGAGGGTGGCGATGGCCGCGTAGGCGCCGGAGGTGAGGTCGCCCCAGTAGTTGTTCGGGAGGAGAAAGGTCTCCTGGTCGTTCCAGTACTGCCCCCCGACCGCCTGGGCGATGATGTCGAAGGCGGCGCGGTCCGGCCGCACGCCGGTGGCGCCGAAGCCGGAGATGGCGGTGTAGATGATGTCCGGCCTGAGCTTCCGGATGTCCTCGTAGCCGAGACCGCTCTTTTCCAGGGAGCCCGGTATCAGGTTGTGGACGAAGATGTCGGACCGGGCGGCGAGCTTCCGGACGATGTCGCCGCCGCGGCTGTCCCGCCAGTCCAGGGCGATGCCGTACTTGTTCCTGTTGAACACGGAATAGCAGCGCTCCGCCCCGGGCATCAGCTTGAAGATCATGCGGAGGGTGTCCCCGCCGGGGGGCTCGACTTTGACCACCTCGGCTCCCATGTCTGCCAGTATCTGCGTGCACCGGGAACCCGAGATGAACTGGGTGACATCCACGACCTTGAGCCCGGACAGTATATGCATGGTGATGCTCCTGAGATGTGTTTATTGTGCGTTTTTCTTTGATCAGCATAAACCGGCAAAAACAGACGCTGCCTCGCCGGCGAGATAATAGTATAAAAGCGGCACAAATCACACAATTACTTCTTTTCCGGCCGGTAGAAAATATTTAGGTGTTAAAAATATCTGAATTTATAGACCTTGTAGCCCCTGAGTGTGCGATTTGAGGAAGACGAGGTCATGTGACTGAAACGGTATGATATACGTGCCCCATCGGGGGGGCAGGGAGGAGTAACGTCTTTTCAGTGAACCGGCATTTTTATCTTGACAGATTGACGATTATAAGTGAATGGTCGTTCATTAACTAATTTGCGAATGCGGCGGCTGCCGCAGGCCGCGGAGGGGACCATGGCGGAGAGAAAGAACCGCGCAACCCAGCAGGAGCTGATCCTTGCTGTATCGAGCCGGCTCTTCTGGGAAAAGGGATACGCGGAAACGAGCATGAAAGACATCGCCGGGGTCTGCGGTTTCAGGCCGGCGAACATCTATAACTTTTTCACGGGCAAGGAGTCCATTCTGTTCGAAATACTCTACCGGGAGATGGTGGATATTGTCGTTCCCATCGCGCACCTGAAGGACGACGAGAGCGTCAATCCCGTCGAGGCCCTCAGACTTATGATCGAGAACCATGTGAAGCTCACCCTGGGCGAAAAGAGATCGTCCAAGCTTCTCTTTGACGTCGGCCTCAACAACCTGTCCCCCGCCAACCGGAAGAAAATAATAAGGCTGAGGGACGATTATGACGCGATCGGGGTGGCCATCGTGCGGCGCGGCAAGAAGGCCGGGATCTTCGCTAAGGACGTGGACGACAAAATAGCGGTTTTCAGCATAGGGTCGATCATAGCCCGGTCGCGGATATGGTATTCCCCGAAGGGGAAGTATTCAGTTGACGAGATCATAGAATTCATGTTCAGGTTCGCCCTGCGCGGCCTGGGAGGCGGTGCCGTCTTTGGGAAACGGTAAGCCGCACCGGGATGGTTCACGGCACCGGCGGTCGGTATTGAGAAACGGCCATGCAGAATAATATATGCGGCACTGACGCACGGCAAGACAGGGAGGAAGAGCCATGGATTACCGTTACATAACCTATGCCTGTGAAAAGGGGGTCGCGCGGATCGTGCTCGACCGGCCCGACGTGATGAATGCCCTCAACCGCGAGATGGTCAACGAGATACGGGACGCGGCGGGCAGGATCGCGGGGTCCGGCGAGGCAAGGGCGCTGGTCATCGCCGGCGCCGGCGGGAACTTTGCCGCCGGCGCCGACATCGAGCCGATGGCGGGCCTCGCGCCGGAGGGCGCGCGGGATTTCTGCTTTAACGACGCCTTCAATGCGGTGGAAAACCTCCCCGTGCCGGTGATAGCCGCCATCACCGGATACTGCCTGGGCGGGGGGCTGGAACTGGCAATGGTGTGCGACCTCCGTATCTGTTCCGCCGACGCGTCCCTCGGTTCGCCCGAGATCAAGCTCGGGATATTTCCCGGAGCCGGCGGGACCCAGCGGCTCCCGCGCCTTGTGGGCGCGGGCCGGGCGAAAGAAATGATCTATTTCGGGAAGAGCATCGACGCCCAGACCGCCCTGTCATGGGGGCTCTGCGACCGCATTGCGCAGGACCCCCATGCGGAAGCCTTTTCCCTGGCATCGCGGCTTGCCGCCGGCCCAACGGCGGCCCTGCGACTGGCAAAAAAAGCGATCAACTTCGGCCTGGGCAGGGACATCGGCGCCGGGCTTGCCTGCGAGGAAGAGGCGTGGGCTGAGCTCTTCACGACCGCCGACCAGAAGGAAGGCATGAAGGCCTTTCTTGAAAAAAGAAAACCGGTCTTTACCGGGAGATAGGGGGACGCGTCATGGCATTGAATCCGCTGGTAGATTCACGGGACATGCGCTTTGTCCTTTTCGAGATGCTGGAGGTGGACCGCCTTTCCCGGTATGACGCCTTTTCCCTGTTCGACCGGGACACCTACGAGTCGACTTTGGACCTCGCAGAAAAGATGGCCGTGGAGCGGGTGTATCCGGCCAACGCGGCGGCGGATAAAATCGGCGCGCGCTATGATCCGGCCACGAAGAATGTCACGGTCCCGACGGAATTCAAGACGGCCATGGCCTATTTCAACGAGGCAGGCTTCACCGGCCTGGCCAATGACCCGGAATGGGGCGGCACGGGCATGCCGGAGGTGATGTACCGGGCAGTGATGGAGTACTTCTTCGCCGCGAGCATATCCTTCACCATGAACGTGTCCCTCCTGGTGGGGGCCACCAACCTGGTGAAGAACTTCGCTTCGGAAGAACTTAAGAAGCTGTACCTCGGAAAAATGATATCCGGGGAGTGGGGCGGCACGATGTGCCTCACGGAGCCTGACGCGGGAAGTGACGTGGGCGCCCTCAAGACAAAGGCGGTGAAGCAGAAGGATGGGACATACCTCATTACCGGCCAGAAGATATTCATCTCCGCCGGGGAGAACGACCTGTACGAAAACATCATCCACCCCGTGCTGGCGCGGATCGAGGGAGACCCGGCCGGGACAAAGGGGATATCCATATTCCTGGTGCCGAAATTCTTCGCCAATCCCGACGGCACCCCGGGTAAGCGCAACGACGTGGTCTGCTCCGGCATAGAGCACAAGATGGGGATCAAGGGCTCGCCCACCTGCACCCTGAGCTTCGGCGACAACGGTGCCTGCGTGGGCTACCTGATGGGCGAGGAGCGCCAGGGAATGAAGATCATGTTCCAGATGATGAACGAGGCGCGCCTTGACGTGGCCCTCCAGGGGCTGGGCGCGGCGGGCTCCGCCTATCTCCACGCCGTGGCCTATGCCAGGAGCCGGGTCCAGGGCGCGGACGCCGCGAAAAAAGGGGGCGGTCCGGTGACGATCGTCAAGCACCCTGACGTGAGGCGGATGCTCCTCTGGATGAAGTCCCACGTGGAGGCGATGCGGATGATCACCCTGCTGGCGGCGTATTCCGCCGACCTCTGCCACGCCGATCCCGGCGCCGCGCGGGAATCCCAGGCGCTCCTCGATTTTCTCATCCCCCTATGCAAGGCGGGAAACACGGACCTCGCCTGGCTGGTGACCGCGGAGGCGATCCAGGTCTACGGCGGCTACGGTTTCTGTGCGGACTATCCCGTTGAGCAGCTGGCGCGTGACTCCAAGATCCTGTCGATCTACGAGGGGACCAACGGCATCCAGTCCATTGACCTGGCGATGCGCAAGCTCCTCATGAACCCGGACATGTATAATTACGGGATATTCAAAAAGAGGATACATGAAACGATAGACCGTGCCCGCGGTTCAGTAGACGCGGCCCTTGCCCTGGAAGTCGAACGGGGCCTGGACATGATGGATGACGTGATACGGCGGCTGGCCGAATACCGCGACGCGGGGAAAACGGCCCACATACTCGCCGTCGCGACGCCGCTCCAGCAGGCCTTCAGGATGCTCGCCCACGCGTGGATGCACCTCTGGTCTTTGTCCATCTCCCTTCCGAAGCTGAAAGAGATGGCCGGCGATGCCGAAGGCGCCAGGCTTTGCAATCTCGTCAGGGAAAATCCGGAAGCGGCATTCTATTACGGCAAGGTCCTTTCGTCGAGGTTCTACCTCGGCACCGAATTCAGAAAATACTTCGGCTGCCTTGATTCGATTCTCTCGAACGACGGCACCGTTGTTGAGGCGATAGAGGAGATTTTTACCGGGGCGATGGAAGGATAGACCTCACCAGCCGGCCCCCTCTCCCATTAAAAATTGAAGAAAGGAGAGGGGGAGAATAATCAATTTCCCAGATAAACCCTCTCCTTTGTTCCGAGCTTAATGGGAGAGGGTGCCCCGGAGGGGCTGGTGAGGGAAAAGAGTTTTTTATTGGAGGACCCAGTCATGAAAACGCCGCAGGAATACATCGATAGCCTTCGCAAACTGGAACTGGTCGTGTACATGTTCGGCAAGAGGGTGGAGAACGTGGTGGACGACCCCATCATCCGCCCCTCCATGAACGCCGTCGCCCTGACCTACGCCCTGGCCATGAAGCCTGAATACGAAGAGATCATGACCGCGACGTCCCATATCACCGGGAAGAAGATAAACCGCTTCACCCACATCCACCGGAGCGTCGATGACCTGGTCAGGAAGAGCAAGATGGGGAGGCTCCTGGGGTCCCTCACCGGGTGCTGCTTTCAGCGGTGCGTGGGCATGGACGCCCTGAACGCCCTGTCGATGACCACCTTCGACATTGACGCGAAACATGGGACCGAATACAACCGGCGCTTCCTCGCATACCTGGAATACGTGCAGGAGAACGACCTGGTGTGCGACGGCGCCATGACGGACCCGAAGGGTGACCGGGCCCTGGCGCCGCACCGGCAGAAGGACCCGGACCTGTTCCTTCGGGTCGTGGAGGAGCGGAAGGACGGCATCGTGGTGCGGGGCGCCAAGGCTCACCAGACCGGCGCGGTGAACTCCCACGAGGTGATCGTGATGCCCACGATCGCCATGAAGGCGGAAGACCGGGACTACGCCGTAGCCTTCGCCCTGCCGAGCGACGCGAAGGGGATTTCCTACATCATGGGGCGCCAGTCCTGCGACACCCGGAAGCTCGAGGCGGGGGCCATCGACCGGGGAAATTTCGCCTTCGGCGGCCACGAGGCGCTCATCGTCTTCGACGACGTGTTCGTGCCGTGGGAACGCGTGTTCATGTTCAAGGAGCATGATTTTTCCGGCCAGCTGGTGGAGCAGTTCGCCTCGTACCACCGCCAGAGCTACGCCTGCAAGGTGGGGGTGGGGGACGTCCTCATCGGCGCGGCCCAGACAGCGGCCGAATACAACGGCGCGGACAGCGCATCCCACGTGAGGGACAAGATTATCGAAATGAACCACCTGAACGAGACCCTCTACTGCGGCTGCATCGCCTGCGCCGCCGAGGGGCACCGCGAGCCGAGCGGCACTTACTACGTGGACTCCCTCCTGGCCAATGTGCACAAGCAGAACGTGACCCGCTTCCCCTACGAGATCGCGCGGCTGGCCCAGGACATTGCCGGCGGCCTCATGGTCACCTGCCCGTCGGAGGACGATCTGAAATCCCCCGAAACGGGGAAGTGGGTGAAGAAGTACCTGCAGGGACGAAGCAGTGTTTCCACCGAGAACAGGATCCGCATCCTCCGCCTCATTGAAAACCTGACCCTGGGCTCCGCCGCCGTCGGGTACCTGACCGAGTCTATGCACGGCGCCGGGTCTCCCCAGGCCCAGCGGGTCATGATAGCGCGTCTGGCGAACATGAAGGAAAAGCAGAAGGTGGCGAAGAAGCTCGCCGGCATCGCCGGGGACGGTGCGTAATGTTCTCCGGGACCGCTATTCCCCGGAATGTTCCGCCGCCGCAGCCTTGCCACGGTCAACGTTGACGAAGAGGGCGATGACGATGGCGATGAAGAAAAATACCGAGCAGGCCAGGATCGCGTTCTTCATGCCGAAGCTGTGCTGCAGCAGGCCGAGGCCCATCAGGCCGAAAATCGCCGAGAGCTTGCCGGTGAGGTTCCAGAGGCCGTAAAACTCGCCCGACTTGGTGTCCGGCGAAAAGAGGCCCACCATGGCCCGGCACGCCGACTGGGTCGCCCCGAGGCCCATCCCCGCCAGTGACCCGATCGCGAGGAACACGTGCTGCACCTCCCAGGACGTGCCGAAGATGCCGTTCAGGAAGCCGGTTGCCGGGTCCACGCCGTAGATCAGGGTGACCGATACGACCCAGAGTATGAGTGTCGACACCAGTGTGCCCTTGGCGCCCCACCGGTCCTGTAAAAAGCCGAAGAGAAGGGCTCCCCCCGCGGCCGTAAGCTGGGTAAGGATGAACATGATCATCTGCACCAGCCCCGACCACTTGATGACCTGGTCGCCGTAAATAAAGGCGAAGCTGATCACGATGGAAAGGCCTGCATAGGCAAAGAAAAATGACGACAGCAGGATGATGAGGTCGCGGTAGTCCCTTATGTCGATGAAGGTCTGCTTCAGGCGCTTGAACCCCATGGTGAAGTAGTTTTCCCCTGCCGGGAGGGTCCGCGCCGTGCCGCGCTCCTTCACCCAGAGGAACGTGGGGATCGCGGCGACGAGGAAAAAGGCGCCGGTTATGGGGCCGACCAGACGGAGGTTCGGGAAGTTCTCCATGGTGAGGGCCCCGAGGCCGAAAAGGATGATCGCCGTTGACGAGAGGCCCCCGAAGTATCCGAGGCCCCAGGCGTAGCCGGAGATTTTCCCCAGGTCATCCGGGGGCCCGAGGTCGGGGAGGAAGCTTGACACGAAGGATTCGCTGTAGGAAAAGCCGATATTGGACAGTACCACCAGGACCATGGCCAGGATGATGCTTCCCGGCGATACGAAAACCAGCGCGGCCGTTGCCAGGACCGTCAGGATGTAGCTCCCGAAGAGGAATTTTTTCTTGGCCGCCGTGTAATCCATGATGGCGCCGAAGAGGGGCGCCGTCAGGAGAACGATGAAGTAGCTGATGGAAAGGGAGGCGCTCCAGAGCAGATTCCCGAGGCGGAATTCGGGGCCGTCGCCGACAATGAGCTTGGGAAAGATGACGCAGAAGACCACGGTGATGATGACGGTGGTGTAGGACGAATTCGCGAAATCAAACATGGCCCACCCGAATATCTCCTTGCCCGATGCCCGTTTCACGGTTGCCATGATGCGGCCTCCTTCAGATAGATTCGAAGACGTCACTTCTCGAAATCGAGTTCGCGTCCCTCCTCGCTTTTCTCATAGAAGACCCATGCCATTTCGGCTCCTATGATGAAGAGGAAGCAGGTGTACCATATCCAGATCATAAGGATGACGATGGTGTTGAGGGAGCCGAAGATGGAGGTGTAATCATTGATCTCTCTTATATAATAAGAAAATAGCGATTTCACGACCTCGTAGCTGAAGGACGCGAAGAGGGCCCCCTTGAAGAGAGACATGTTGGTCAGTTTTTTCGGCGGAATGAAGCGGTAGATGATGAAGACCAGGGCCGTGTTCATGAGCAGTGTCGTGATGGAGGAGAGGATCAGGGGGATGTCCTCGATGGCGGAAACGACGCTGTTCACGATGCCGACCTCGTTTAAGTTCGACTCGACCAGGAGGGCAAGGCCGGTGTTCTTGAGTATGGCGATAAAGTTGGAAAACAGGGTTATGGCCAGGATGGAAAAGGCCATCAGCACTATGATGATGAAGTGACGGACCTTTGCCTTCCAGTAGCGCCTGCTCTCGCCGATGCGGAAGGCCTTTTCCAGGCCGCGCTCGATGATGTCGAAGATGAAGCTCCCCCACCAGAACAGGAAGGGAAGCCAGATAAAGGCGAGGTAGCGCTTCTTGTATATGATCGTGTCGATGACGGACACGAAGCGGTCAATGTCGATCGCGGGGAGCTGGCTCTTGAGCTGAGCCGCGTAAAAGGCGGCAAGGGCGTCGGACTTGTAGAAAAAGCTCATGAGGGCGATTATCACCAGGGAGAGGGGGATGAAGGAAATGAGAAGGAAGAAGGCCAGGGCGCAGGTGGAGAGCTCCCCGTCATGGTCCCCGAAGTTTTTAATGACCGAGCGGAGATCGATCAGCAGAAAGTCCCTGGCCGTCCTGACCGGCTTCAGCAGGGTGTTCGTGAGTGTGTGAAGTATGTTCCTGATGTTCATAGATTGCCCGTCCGGCAAAGGCCCCTCCTGTGTGCTCACGGTCCGGGCCTCTACCGTACGATGGATGATATTCGGCAGGGGAGATGGGCATACACCTTCCCTGCCGCAGTCTGATCGGTAGCGCCGGGAATTTCAAGAAAAAAATTAATCGTCCCTGCCGCCCAGCAGACCCGCCCTGATGAGGAAGTAGAGAAGGGTCATGATGGAGGACGCGGCCGCCGCCACGTAGGTCATGGCCGCGGCGGAAAGGACCTTGCGGACCCCCTGGAGTTCGCCCTGCGAGATCAGGCCGTATGAAGCGAGCATTTCCTTGGCGCGCGATGAGGCGTTGAATTCGACCGGCAGCGTGATCACCTGGAAGACGACGACCGCGCTGAAGAGCACGATGCCGATCTTAACCAGGCCCATGAAGCCGAGGATGAAGCCGGCGAATATTATGATCCATGAAAGCGATGATCCGATGTTGGCCACCGGCACCATGGTGTTGCGGAGGGCCAGGGGCGAATACGCCTTCGCGTGCTGGATGGCGTGCCCCGTCTCATGGGCGGCGACGCCGATGGCGGCCACGGAATTGCTCCGGAACACGTTGGGGGAGAGGCGGATCACTTTCTTTGAAGGATCGTAATGGTCAGAAAGGAAGCCCCCGGTCTCGGTAACGGTAATCGAGGTGAGGCCGTTCCTCCTGAGGAGCTCCCTGGCGGCGTCGGCCCCGGTCATGCCGGATGCGGACATGACCTTGGAATATTTATTGAAAGTGCTCTTCACCTTGACGGTGGCCACCAGCGACAGTATCAGGACCGGCGCCATCATCATCCAGTAGAGCGGATCTATGCCATAGAACATGGTAATCCTCCTGTAAATCTAATTCACATGGTGATCGGACACTATTAATATATACATTGTTACAGGGATATTTGTCAATTTTTTAATATCGTTCGGATAGTATATGGATGATAACCTGACGTAAGCTCAATAGCCATTTTTTATGCCTCTGTAATCCTGAAAAAACTTTCATGATATTCCGGATATTGTACCGCCCGTAACGAAGGGCGGTGATCCGCTGTTTGATGAACGAAGGGTGGTGATTTACATGATTCACCAATTCCGTCCGGCGAGACGCCTTTTACGTCCCAATATGATTGACAATAATGACCTGCGGTACTATCTTTGTATTATCAAAATCTGTGATGGATAGTGGTTGTGAAAAAAAATTTTGCCGTACTTCTGTGCTGTACCTCCTTCATCATTGCTGTTTTTTCCGACATGCAGCCGGGCATGGCCGCCGAGAAGAAAAAGCACGACCGGTCCGATGCCGGGTCGGACATACCCTCGATTGCGACTGACTGGTCGCGGTACAGCTGGGGCCTTTATTACAAGAACATTGCCCTGCGGGACCGCAACTCATCGGAACGGGAAGCCTATCTGAAAAAGGCGATCCAGTGCTTCAGGGACGCCGGCGCCCAGGGCGCGGCAATGGATAAAATATATTTTCAGCTTTCAGAATGCTATTTCTTCCGGAACGATTATGCCCTTTCCCTTGATTATGGCCGGAAAGCCCTTGCCGTGAACAAATCGGACATGCGCGTTTACAACAGGATTTACAACATATACCTCAAGCAGAAAAAATACGAGGAGGCCGCAGCCATCCTCGAAGACTACCTGAAGGAGCGGCCCGAATCGGTCCAGATCATGTTCATTCTCGGCGAGCACTATTTCAAGAACATGAACGACGCGGAACGGGCCACTGCCGTCTACGGGAAAGTCATCGCCCTTTCCGACCAGCTCCCCATCGAGGACTATTACAAGGAGCAGTCGTATCTCAGTCTCGCGAACATCGCCTACCGGAAAGGCGACCTGCTGCAGGCCGTCGCGATGTACCAAAACGTCCTGAACATCAATAAGGAAAACATCGACGCCCTTTACTACCTGGCCCTCACCTGCATGGACATGCATGACCTTCCCGGCGCCGAGCGGTACGCGCTGCTGTTCAATGAAAAGCGTCCCGGCGACCGGGTCATCCTGTCGATTCTCGGCAGGATCTATTACCTGCGCGATGACATCAGGGCCGTTAACCTGCTGGGACAGGCGAAGAACACCGGGTCACTGAGCGGGATCCTCGCCTGGGGGCTTTACTGCGAGCTGATCCGCAAGGACGACATGGCTGAAAAGCTCCTGGCCAGCGTGCTCAAACTTTCCCCCCGCACCATATCGGTCCACCTGGCCATGGCGCGGATCAACGCCCGGAAGGGCGACCGGAGCGCCGCCTTCAACGAATACGTGACCACCGGCGTCCTCATGTATAACAGCAGGCTGTACGAGGAATCGAAGCGCTGTTTCATGGAAGCCGGCAGGATCAACCCCGGGGTGCCCGGCGTCTATTACTACCTGGGCAAGGCATATGAGGAGACGCGGCAGTATTCGCTGGCGCTCTACAACTTCATCAAGGCGAACAGCCTGCAGCCCGACCTTGACCTGATGCTCCATATCGGCTACCTCTACGGCATGAAAAAGGACTACGACTCGGCGATGCAGTATTTCAACCGGGCGTCGGCTAAGGAGCCGTCCAACTCCCGGCCCTATTTCTTCAAGGGCCTGCTGTCGATCTGGCAGGAGGATTATCCCGCCGCGGAGCGCAACATCCAGCAGGCGATATCCCTTGACGAGAAAAGCGAAACCTATTATTTCTACCTGGCCATCGTCATGGAGAAGATGTCGAAGCTCGACCTGGCGATCGAGTCCCTTGAAAAGGCCATCCGGTTCAACCCGCAGAGCGCCCGCGCCTATAACTACCTGGGGTACCTCTACGCGGACAACAACATGAAGATAGAAGAGTCCCTGAGCCTGATCCAGAAGGCCCTCGACCTTGAGCCGAATAACGGCGCCTATACCGATTCCCTGGGCTGGGCATACTACCGCAAGGGCGATTACCGGGCGGCCCTCGAAAAGCTCCTGGCCGCCGAGGAACAATTGCGCAAGGCAAACGCACCGGATCCCGTGGTGTACGATCATATCGGCGACACCTATCTCAAGCTGGGAAAGGTCGACAGCGCCCTCAGGTACTGGCACAGGTCCAATGATATGAAAAAAGCGGACGCGATCGAGGACAAGATAAGGAAATATGAGAACAGGTAACGGCGCGCACATGAAAAAAAGGATAGCAGCACTCATGCTGGCGGCCTCGACCGTGTGGGGGTGCACGACGGGCGCCTTCCGCGATGAGAGCGCGCCGGAAGACCAGTATCACCCCTCGGGAAAGGACGGGATCCGGGCCATGGTTGACACCATTGCCGATATCAACCGCAGGTCTCCGGATTCGTATGCCCTTGATTTCACCATTGACGGGGCCTACGGCGGGAAGAAAAACAAGATGCTCGGCAGCATGGAGTTCAACCGGAAGCAGAGCGCGATGCATGTTTCCGTGGTCGACTTCATATTCAGGAGCCCCGTCATGACCCTTCTCCAGGAGGGCGACGTGATACGCGTCTATTATCCCGTGGAGAAGAAGATGTATGTTGACAATGCCAGGACGATTGACATGGCGAACTATGGCGGCGTCAGCATCGATTTCAGGATGTTTCACGACCTGATCACCGGGGTCATCCCCCTGATAAGCGGATATTCCGTGAAGCAGGGCCTTGTCGCCAATAACGGGAAGGGATCGATGCTGATACTGGAGAATCCGAACTACTACCAGACCATTTCGTTCCGCGGGAACGATCCTGACAAGATCCTGCTCATAAACAGGAAAACAAGGGAACGGATTGAGCTGTATGTAAAGAACCCGGTAGGCCAGGGGGCAAGCCGCATCTATTCGAGTGTCATGATCGTCGCCCAACGCGTACCCCTGCGCCTTGAAATCACCTTCAGGAAAATCCAGCTCAACGCGCCTGTAAAAGTAAAAACCTTTAAAGACATGAAGCTTCCCGGCGGGTTGAAGATAATCCAGATGTAGAAAAGGTATGGCTTAGATCACTCGGCAAAATATTTTGTAAACCCGGTGCTTGTATGTATCTGTCATTTCGAACCCCGCTTGCCGGGGTGAGAAATCCTGTAGACGGCATGTCCACAAAGGATTTCTCCTCATCCCTGAATACCGGGATTCGTCTAAATGACAGAGTGCCCGATGTTCTTAATATAAAATAATTCTTGACATTCAGGGGTAAATAAATAGAAATAATGCCACGATATATTATGTCACATGAAAAATTTGCTGGAATCAGCATGTTTCATGAATACGGTCGATGTTCATGACAGGTCGGCTGACGGCATCGGGGCTCTGAATTGCGATAAGATGAAAATGGACTATATCAAACCAGAAATATCCGGGAACGAGATGCGCCTGCGGTTTCTCACGGGGGAACTGGTCTTCACAACCACCTCGTTTATCCTGGAATTCATCGAGAAGATGCTCCAGTCAACCAGGGCTGACCGGATCGTCCTCGATCTCAGCAGCGTGGTCCAGATCGACTCATCGGCCGCGGGCATGTTTATTGCGCTGAAGAACAAGATGAAGAAATCGAACAAAACCCTTGTCATTAAAGGACTCTCAGACGGGGTGCGGAGGATACTGCATTACCTTGACGTGGAGGATTTTCTTGAGCTTGACGCGGCCTGAAACAAGGACGATCATCCCATGAAAAACAGACCCGCTTCGCAAGAGCGGGTTTTTTATTCCGGGGACATGTCAGAGCGAAGACCTGATCCACTGTGCCAGCTGGGCTTTGGGCATAGCGCCGGCTATTTCCTTTATTTTAATGCCGCCGCGGTAGAGATGAAAGGCGGGAACGCCGCGAATGTCATGCTGCCGCGCCAGGACCTGTTCCGCCATGGCGTTGACCGTCGCGATTTTCACCGTGCCGGCCAATTCGGCCGCGAGTTCGTCCAGCACGGGACGAAGGCCCAGGCAGTGGGGTCAGGTGGGAGTCCAGAACTCGACCAGCACCGCCCCGGGGGATGAAAGGACTTCTCTGTTGAAGGTCCCGGCGGTAACCTCGACCGGACTCCGGGGGAAGTTGAGCGCCGCGCCGCATTTGCCGCATTTGGGGCCGCTGCTGAGCTTATCGGCGCGGACCCTGTTGGCGGACCCGCAGGACTGGCATCGCAGGAGCACGGAGTCCATGGTCACCTCCTATCCGCACCGCGAGAATCCGCAGGCCCGGCATACGGAGCATCCGGATTCGAATTCCAGCGGGCCGTGGCAGTCGGGGCATACGCCGACCATGACCGTTTCCCGGATTTTGCCGTTTGTCTCGGCGATGTTCTTGGCCGCTTCATGGATGGTCTCGTTGGGATTTGAAGACGGTGTTATGCCGGAATGCCGTTCCAGGGCCTTGGCGATGGCGTCGGCGCAGGAATAGATCCGCCCGCCCTTTTCCCATGCCTGGTTGGGACAGCGCACGCCCTTTATCTGCTTGATGATCTGCTCCTTGTCGATGCCGCTCCGCAGGGCCAGGGAAATGAGGCGGCTCACGGCCTCGGTCTGGCTCGCGGCGCAGCCGCCGCCCTTGCCCATTGCGGCAAAGACTTCGAAGAGGCCCTGCTCGTCCTGGTTGATGGTGACGTAGAGAGAGCCGCAGCCCGTGGCCATCTTCCGTGTCGCCCCCCACGTGATCTCGCTGCGCGGCCGGGGGGTGATATGTCCCTGGACCGCGGCCGCGGCTTTCTCGTCGTCCGCCGACGGCCTTTTTTCCGATCTGGACCTGGTTTCGAGGACCTGGTTTTCGCGGGACTGGTCGCGGTATACCGTGACGCCCTTGCAGCCGAGATGGTATGCCATCAGGTAGACCTGCTCGATCTCCTCCATGGTGGCGTCGGCCCTGAAATTGACTGTCTTCGATACCGCGTTGTCAACGTGCTTCTGGAAGGCGGCCTGGATCCTGATGTGCCATTCCGGCGATATGTCGTGGGCGCTTACGAAAATGCGCTGGATATCCTCGGGGATCCCGTCGACGCCGGAAGCTGAGCCGTGCTCGGCTATGCGGGTCATGATGTCATCGGTACGGAACCCCTGTTCCCGGGCGGTTTCCTCGAAGAGGGGGTTCGCTTCAACGAGAATGTTGTTGTCCATAACGTTGCGCAGGTAGGCGAGGGCGTAGATCGGCTCTATGCCGCTGGAGGTGCCGGCTATGATGCTGATGGTACCGGTGGGCGCTATGGTGGTAGTGGTGGCGTTGCGAAGAGGTGTGTGCCCGTTGTCCGCGTAGGAGGAGAGGGAGAAGTTCGGGAAAGCGCCGCGTTCCCTGGCGAGCTCTTCCGAGGCGCGCTTTGATTCTTCCTGTATGGCAGCCATGATTGATTCAGCTGTTGTTACGGCGTCATCGGAATTGTAGGGGATGCCCATGCGTATAAGAACATCGGCGAAGCCCATGATGCCGAGGCCGATCTTGCGGTTTGCCAGGGTGTTTTCCTTAATCAGGTCCAGGGGATAGCGGTTGAGGTCAATGATATTGTCAAGGAAGCGGACGGCCATCCTGGTAATCTGCCGCAGTTTATCATAATCAATGACGTATGATCCCTTCTGCTTTTTGATGACCGTGTTCAGATTGATCGAACCGAGGTTGCAGGATTCGAAGGGGAGGAGCGGCTGCTCGCCGCACGGGTTGGTGCTTTCTATCATGCCTATCTTCTTAAGAGGATTTGCCGCGTTGATGCGGTCTATGAAGATAATGCCGGGTTCCCCGCTTTCCCACGCCTTCCTCACGATGAGGTTGAAGACCTCCCGGGCATTCAGCATGGAGGACACCTGTTTCGTATTGGGGTTGATGAGGGGATAGTCGCCGCCGCGCTCCAGCGCGTCCATGAATTCATCCGTAAGGGCGACGGATATGTTGAAGTTTGTCAGGGCGTTTGTATCCTCCTTCGCCCTGACAAAATCAATGATATCAGGATGGTTTACGGACAGTATGGCCATGTTGGCGCCGCGCCGCGTACCGCCCTGTTTGACAGTTTCAGTGGCGGCGTTGAAAATGTTCATGAAGGAAACCGGGCCGCTTGAAACACCGGCGGTCGACTTGACGATGTCGTCCTTGGGCCGGAGCCGTGAAAACGAAAAGCCGGTGCCGCCGCCGCTCTTATGGATGAGGGCCATGTTCTTTACCGCGTCGAATATCTTGTCCATGGAGTCCTCCACCGGGAGGACGAAGCACGCGGAGAGCTGCCCCAGGGGTCTGCCGGCGTTCATGAGCGTGGGTGTGTTGGGCAGGAACTGGAGATCTACCATCATATCGTAAAATTCATCAGCCAGCCTGTTGACATCGGCGGCAGGTTTCCCGTAGATGAGATCCGCGGAGGCCACGTACATGGCAACGCGCTTGAAGAGGCCCACCGGTGTTTCGATGATATTTCCCTTGTCGTCCTTGGCGAGATAGCGCTTTTCCAGCACGAGGCGCGCATTATCCGAAAGCCGGGGTTCTTTTTTTGACGAGATGATGATATCGGTCCACTCCATTTTGGTATCCTGTATAGGTTAATAATAGCTATGATGAATGTCAGTGCGCGATAACGGCGCGGCCGATGACGTTCGCCGGGAAATCACGCTCTGCTTCTAGTTTACATTATGGCAGTCTTTATTACGAGTCTAACTGATTATTCGATATACCCGCCGGCAATTGCCGGTCCGGATGTTCCCTGATGGTACGTATTATTAAAGAAAAAACTGCTTTTTCCAATAGAGATAAGCAGTTTTTTGAGGTCCCTATCAATAGTAATATAGTATTGTATGAAATCCTATTCAAGAATAATGTCAACACTTTATTATGTCATATTGCAAAAAGATTTTTTGGTGCTTGATCTGGGGGTAATATACAGGCTCCGGGCTGGAGCAGTTTTTCTATTTGTGGTGGATATCCCCATATGAATCTCCAACATATGATGCCATCGATTACTTCTCTCAAAATTACATAATTTTTGTACTGATAGTTATCGGTCTTTTTCACTTTCATTATGTTATCGCCATATTTGTGGAAAGCATAGGCAAGGATTGAAGAAACAGACATTTTCAGCAGTTTTCTGAGGTCCAGAAGATATTCATAATCATCAATCCGCAGGTGTATATGAAATCTGTGCCAGTTTTCACGGCTGCTTCTTGGCTGATACTGGACGAGTTTCCCCATCCGCCCTGGATCAGGTATGTTCTTCATGGCTTTCTTCAGCATGAGTATGATTATTTTTGAGCTGGACGTGCCCAGAGCAAGAGCCGCCTTATTGATTTGCGCCAGTACATCAACATGAACATAGAGAGTTGTTTCCATTGCAGACCACATCCTTTTCTTCGTATCAACAGATATACGATTAGATATGATCAAAATGAAAAAATTTTCACTTGTGGAGAATATTTTTTTTCCGGAGGAAGTACCGATAACTATCCGGCGGTGGAATAGAGTATCTTGCCCGAATCTACGAAGCTGTAATCTCCAAGAGGTTCCACCGTCTTCCGGAACTTCTTCGATTGCAGTGACTCAATGAAAAGCTGTATCCCCTTTTCGAAGAAGGTCTCCTTGCCAATGACCATGTCAAAGCTTTCCCGCGCCAGGGGGATGAAGGGAAGGTCCATAAGTTTTGATATTGCCACCGTTGATATGCCGGCATCGGCTTTTCCTGCCAGTATGGAAAGGCCTATCTCGAAGTGCGTGTTTACCTCATTTTGATACCCTTCTATAGCGGCAGGATCGATGCCTGCTTTCTTCAGGTTATGTTCGAGGAATATACGGATCCCCGAGCCCTTCTGCCTGTTTATGAAGCGGACTCCGGACGCGATGTCTTCGATTTTTTTCACTTTCTTTGCCGTGTCAGGTGAAACCAGTATGCCGATTTCCCTGTAAAAGAGATGGACAACTGCGATCTTCTTGTCTGCCAGGTGCGACGCGATATAGGGGATGTTGTAGGTTTTTGATTCAGGGTCAAAAAGGTGGCACCAGGCGATGTCTGATTTCGATTCTTTCAGGAACTCCAGTCCCTGCGTGCTGCCGATATTACAGGAAAAAATGGAAAAGTTCTCGGAGTTGTTCTGGCTGATCAGGAGGTCCAGCACCGGGTCGTTGCTCCCGGCAGCGAGAATGCGGTTCCCGGGCCCGGCTGATTGTTTCTTGTCCGGGTTATGCCGCGCCGATGAATCGATCCACTCGTCAATAAGGTGCTTCGGGAATATCCACTTGCCGGTGACCCGTGTGCAGGGTATGGTGCCTATCTTGATGAGGGCGTAGACCTGTTTTTCGTTGATGCCGAGGTACTCGGCTACCTCTTTTGTGTTCATTAATTGTTCCGGCATAATAATCCTCGGGGATGATGGTTAACTGTACTTTGCGACTCTGTTACAATTGAAAAGATACAGAACTCCTGCAGATAGTCAATACAATTTATACAGGATGTTCAACTTTTAACGCATGCGCGAACGTATTCTACGAGGGTATTTCACTTCCTTCCGGCCAGACTGGATAGAAAAGAGGCATTCCGCCATATTCTTTAGTGCCGAACTTGGACAGGAACTTCTGTATCTCCTCTGATAAAAGAAAATCGGCAAGCATTTTCGCGCCTTTCATGTTGGCGCCGGGTATGCGCTTCGGGTTTGCCTCCATGACAACATAAGGGCGGCGCATAAGGGGGTCGCCCTCAACCATGATCTTCATGGAGCCCAGCTCTATCTTTTCAAACAGCACCGGCATGCAGCCGAAGACCACGTAGGCGTTGTTTTTTCAGCGAAGGTGGTGATGTTGCTGGACTTCCCGCCTTCGTCTTTTATTGCCCAGCTTCCACGGGGGCGCACTCCGGCCCTGGCCCAGAGCGTGTGGGCGAGCTCCCTGCCGCCTTTGTTCATTGCGTCGAGATAGTGGGCCCGGGCTGCGGCGATACGCTTGAAGGCTTCGATCCCGCTCCTGAGTCCCCTGATCTTCGCCGGGTCTGAAGGCGGACCAACGATGACCAGGTCGTTTCGCGCCCAGCGGCGCATGTTCATGCCATAACCGTCCGCAACCAGGTCCGTGGTGATGTCGCCGGAATGCATGGTAAGCAGGTCCGCCTTTCCCTCTCGGAATACGCGGTCAAGGATGGGCCGCGGGCCGTGGGCGACCACCACGATCTTGTATCCTGTTCTAGCCTCGAAGCGCTTTGAAATCTCATCCCACAGTCCGGTCATGATCATGCCGCCGATGACAGCGGTGCGCACGATTGTTGGATCTTGTCCAACTGATGTGATCCTTTCCTTGCTTTTTTTCCCTTTAGCGGAAAGGTGGAGAGGGTTAAGGATGATGATGAAAATTGTGATCCCTGAAAGGATTGTAGTGATTGTTTTTTTCATGCCATTCTTTAAATAATGGAATAATTATTACAAAAGATAACCAAAAAGGAATATATTGTGTAAAGGTAAAAAAAATAACATTAACTTACCGATGATTACAATTATTCGTTGACAATTGATTATTTACTTACTCCAATAATACTATATTAATCTTTTGGAGGATAGTATGAAAAAGATCATTCTTTGTTTTTGCATTGGTATTATATCATTTACAATGAGTTGTAAAAAAGACACAGGGGACGAAATAAATCCATTGGCCCTTCTGGCTTTTGTGGGAAGTTCGACCTTGACTGTTCATGCCACGTATACCGGTACTGAATCTGTTGATCCAGATGCTACAAAAAGAATATATGTTTATTTATATAGTGCCATGCCTACCAATACGCGTGATGTAGAGCCGAGGTATACGGGATCTACAGCTGCAGCGGTAACAGTTAATGTGGAAGAAACAATAACCATTAATAATATCATCGATGGTGATTATTATGTTCTGGTGTTTTATGATTATAAATATGGCAACAACTATGTTCCTAATCAGTACGATCGTTATGAATTATATGATAACGTAGAGCTACCTGTCTCTGCCTCTACACTTGCCATATCAGGTGATACCGATCTTCCGGGTATAAGTTTTGGAGATGAGTATCAATTGGCAAATAGTGGCGGATATTAATATTTTATTTTAATGAATAATATTAATGTATTTCAAAAATTAACGCGCGCCTGGGCGCGCGTATCTTTCTGTATTTGCTTCTTGTTTATTTTTATCTTGCAGCCGGTCATATCACAGGCTCGGCAGGGTGAACCGGATGAATCAGTAAAGGATAAGGCTGTTGAGGAGCAGGAAAATAGAAAGGATAATACCTCAGATAATATTGGCGGGGGTGATAGTGGTAAAGGCTCGGGACGGAGGCGCGGCGGCAGACACAATGTCTTTACCATCGGTGAGATAGTGGTGAAAGGTGAGTCCATAGCCCACATCGATCAGGCTGCCACCACCACGGAAATAACCGAGCGTGACCTGAAGGCCCGGGGCAACCGCACCCTGGACGAAGCCATGTCCACGGTTCCCGGGGTGCAGGTGGAGGCGCACCAGAAGGGGCACATGCGCGTGAAAATTCGCGGCTTCGACCAGGACAAGATAGCCATACTGGTTGACGGCATGCCCGTGGCGGACGTCTTTTCAACGGACATAGACCTGTCGGATATATCGGTGAAGAACATTTCCCGCATCTACGTGAACCGCGGCGTGTCGTCGGCCCTGTACGGTGCAAGCGGCGCTGTCGGCGCCATCAACATTGTGTCGAAAAAACCGCAAAAGCTTTTTGCCCGGGGCGGCGTTGAATACGGCATGTATAACAATTATACCATTGATGCAGCTGTGGGCGGGCCCTTCAAGAATTTCTACGGCTGGATCACCGCGTCGGTTCAGAATTCCGACGGGTGGCGGCCCTCGCGGCATCTCGACATCGGTAAAAGGCTTGCCTGGACCAACAGGTTGATACGCTATTACGTCTACGGCGTCAGCCCGGCGGATATCAATGTGCCGGGACCCTGGCAATATATTTTTGAAACGGGTAAATGGAACCATACCGATTTCAGGAAGTACAGCACCCTGACCCGGTTCGGGTATGAATATAAAGATATCCTCGATGTGGGGGTCTCGGCCCGCTTTACCTATGGATCAAACAGGACCAACACCTATCAGAACCGCTGCTACAGCGACTACAAAATCAATAATCTTGCGTGGGGTGATCCCGTTTTTCATTTCACGTCAGGGAAAGATATAAAAAAAGCCGGTCTCGCGAATCGGTCTTTCAGCTGGCCTGAAAAATATTATATAACCGTATCTCCCTATGCAAAGATCAATTATAAGTTCTTTTCAATCAAGGTGCAGGGCTTCTACTCTCAGAATTATGCCAAGCAGGAAGGGTTCCTGGATAATGCCTGCCTCTTCCCCAAAGATCCGGCAGCGGTAATACCTGGTGCTGTAAATTATGAACCTTTTTACGACTATAAAACCTATGAATCCTACGGCATCCAGGTCTATCCTTCATTCAGGATAGCGTCATGGAACCGGCTCAATTTTGCTATCCTCTGGCGAGGAGATGAAATGGAAGGGCGGCAGCAGGCAAAATCCATCCTTTTAAGCCCCAGGATTTTCATGGAGCAGGGGATGTCGAAGTACAAGGTCAATTACCTGAAGGCCTACTTCCTGACTGTCGCAGTCGAAGATGAAATTTCCATAAAGGATAAGTTGAAAATCACTGCCGGCGTCTCCTATGACGCCCAGGATTTTCTCACCCATAAAACAAGGCACGAGGAGAATTCCTATATTTACGGCAACGCCTATATCGTTAAAGGAAAATCGATGATATGGGGCACCAGGGATTCCTTCAATCCGGTGGCCGGCCTGGTGATCAACGCTGTCGAGGACCTCCTGACCATGAAGAGCGCCTTTTCCATGAAGACCAGGTTTCCTACCCTGGGTGAATACGAGAAGGTGTCCAGCCCACTGTATGACCGGGGCCTTAAGCCTGAACGGTCTTATAACGTGAATGCCGGGTTCCAGTTTTTTTTCTTGGAGAAAGATCTTGAATTCGGATCCGATTACTTCTACAACATTGTCAGGAACCGGATAGAGAAGATAGCCGGGGGCGAAGAGCCGCCGGTGAACATCGACCGCGTTGATTCCCAGGGTTTTGAAACAACGGTCGCCTATCGTAAGAAAAATATCGCCAAGGTCATGGAGATCAGAGCGTCGGCGTCATACACGTTCCTCCACGCCCGGAACCTGGACACGTCGTGGGAAGAGGCGGTGAATAAGGGGAAATACCTTGAGAATACGCCGGCTCACCAGGTCATTGCCGATGTCCGGTTTTCCTTTTCCAGCGGGACTTCCTTCGGGATCTGGGGCACCGCCCTGATAGACCAGGTCATGTACGTCCAGAGTGTGGCCCCGCCGCCCGGGACGTTCTTTTATTCACGGCAGTTCTTCGACACGGTGCAGATGCATAACCAGTTCAACCTTAATGTGAAGATTTCTCAGGTGATATGGGAGCATTTCACCCTCTATGTTCTCTTCAAGAATATCCTCGATGATTACAATCCTGATCCTTTCAATCCCGGGCCGGGATTCACGTGCTACGGCGGGTTTGAGGCGAAGCTGTAAGTTATTTCTTTTCCAGCAGATACGTGAAGAAGCCCGCCTTCCTGAGGGCGGCAAGGGTCAGGGCGCCCAGCAATCCCCCCAGGGCGCCGAAGACGATGTAGCCTACCAGCGCCTTGGCCAGTCCCAGGACGACAAACCCCACCGGCGCCCCCGCTGCCATGCCGAAGATCCACTTGACTATGAACTTGCACAGGTGGCCGAACATGCCGGCCAGCATGGCGCAGGCGTAGTTCTCCGGGTCGCGCAGCAGGAGGAGGCCCAGGTCAGCGCCGATGCCGGCCATGGTATAGGACAGGAGGGTGTTCAGCCCGCCCAGGTCGCCCAGTCCCAGGAAGGCAGCCATGATGCCCGAGGTGAGGCCCACCAGGCTCGCCGCTCCCCGCTTCGGCACAACCCGGGCCGCCACGATGATGATGGCCATCCAGAAAATCCCCGAGTGTCCCGAAAGCTGCAGGGGTAGGTGCAGGGCTATCTTCGCCACCACGATCAGGGCCGCGAACAGGGCCAGCAGGAAGAGCTGGAACGTGGAAAAATACCGTTCCTTCACTTTTTAAGTATCTCGATTCTATCTATGTCCTGGACCCACTTCTCCCTGGTGTCAAGGTCCTTCATGGTCGATACCAGCTTCAGGCTCCCCTGACGCGACAGGGCCAGGATGATTTTATTCTTCTCGTTGGATATATCCTTCCACGTAAGCCCCGCTTTCTTGCCGCGGCTGGAGCTTGAGACCACCACCATGGTGTCTGGCGATAGCTGTTCTTCCTTGATATATTTCAGAAGCACATCGCGGAGCAGCCATCCTTCCTGGAGCTTGTTCTCGGCTTTATCCTTGAAGCCTGCCTTGGCAAGCCCTGTTGTGTTCTTCTGGCAGAAGTTTGCCAGGAGCTCGCCGCCGGATAAAAAAGGAACGCACCCCTCGGTGAATTCCTTGTCCCCGGAGGTGCCGGCGCGGTACAGGTATCCTCCCCGGCGGGACGAGTGGATGACAAGGATCGCTCCGACAACGGCGGCGATGATTACGATGGCGATGATGATGCGGCGTGTGGTACTCATGGAATATTACCTCCAGATGATTATTGCTGCTGCTACCATGCCGGCCCCGGCCAGGATTGCCCAGTCGATGGCTCTCATGGACAGCCTGTTGAAGGCCGTGCGATGGGGCGACTCGAAGCCTCGGGCGTAGGCAGCTTCGGTCATGGACCAGGCCCGCCGGGCCGTGAGCACTACCGCCGGCACGGTGAGGCTCACCAGGTTGCGGACCTGCTCGACGATATACCGCCACCCTTTCGGAGCTTCGAAGGCCCCCCGGGCCCTCTGGGCCTCCAGTATCCCCCGCCATTCCGTGTCTATGCTGCTCACGGTCTGGAAGGAGAGGCTGATGCTGAAGGCGTACCGGTAGGGGACGCGGAGCCACACCAGGGCCAGGCAGAGCTCCGACGGCGTGGTGGTGGAAAAGAACATGGCGAAGACCCCCGCCATCAGGAGGAGCCTCAGGGTTACAACCACGGCAAGATCAAGGGATATGACCAGCCAGTCAACCAGGAAGAGAACCCCCAGTATCCACTTGAGCTTCCACGCCTGCCGGGCCGCTTCAGGGAGGAGCCGCGCCCATAGAAGAAATATTACATATATGATGGCGAAAAAAATAATTTTTCCCAGGGGGAGCATCACCGCCAGGGATGCGCACAGGCACAGGGCCAGCTTGGTGCGCGGGTCAGCTTTGCGGATGGGCGACGACTCTATTATGCGCATGGCATGGGTCATGCCGTATGTGGAGTTCAGGTTCATGCCGTTATCACCCTCTGTCCCGTTTCCGTCAGCCATGGGGGAACGAATAGGCCGGCCCGTTTCCACGCGTCTGCGTCGCGGAAGACCTGTTCGGGCGTTCCGTCCGCCGCGATCCCGTCCTGCCCGAGGAGGATCACCCGGTCGGCCATGGCCGCGAGGTGCAGTTCATGAGTGGTGAAGAGGACGATTTTCCCCCGGGCGGCGAGGCCCCGGCAGATATCAATCAGCATTTTCTTGTGGGCCATGTCCTGGCCCAGGGAGGGTTCGTCAAGCAGGATGCCGTGGGCCGCCTTGCGCATGAGCACCGTTGCCAGGGCCACGCGCTTCTTCTCCCCCTCGCTCAGGATAAGGGGCGGCGTGTCTTCGTACTGCCGGAGGCAGAGGGTCTCCATGAGCCAGGCGTACCACGCCATGTCCGGGTCTTTCACGCGGTAGAGGATCTCTGACCGGACAGACGCGTTGAAGAGCTGGAGATCGGCGTTCTGGTAGACCTGTCCGAAGTCGGGACGCATGGCGTCAATGTCGATGCTGCCGCCGTGTTTCTGGAGTCCCGCCAGGGCGCGGACCAGGGTGGTCTTGCCGCTGCCGTTTCTGCCGACAACCGCGGTGACCTCGCCCGGTTCAATGGAAAAGGAAAGATTCCTGATGATATTTTTTCCGCCGATGGTTACGGCCAGGCCCGAGACATTGAGCTTCGGGCCTCGCTTTTCATCGGACGCGGCCCGGGCCCATCGTCCCGGCGCCCCGGTGCGCTCCGGGGCTGTTGCACTGTCAAGGGCCGCTATCCGTATCCCCGGCAGTCCAGCGAGATAATCGGAACGGTGCTCGAAGATGACGATGGCGGTCCCTGCGCGGGCCAGCTCCGAAAGATATCCGGCGAATTCCGTGGCGGCAGTGACATCGAGCATCGACAGGGGCTCGTCCAGGATCAGCACCGGCGGCCTGCGGGCGATGATGGCCGCCAGGGCAAGCTTCTGCTGCTCCCCGCCGGAAAGGGTCTGGGGGGCGCGGCCACGGAAGCTGCCGAGGCCGAAACGTTCCAGCGCCTCATCCATCCTGTCCCGCATTTCCCCGCGGCCAAGGCCCAGGTTTTCAAGGCCCATCAGTATTTCTTCTTCAACGGAATTTCCCAGCATCTGCATGGCCGGGTTCTGGAAAACGAATCCCGCGGATTCGGCAAGCCTCCAGAGGGGTGTGCCGGCAGTATCGAGTCCGCCGATGCGGACGCTGCCCTTCATGGTGCCGTGGTAGATGTGGGGAATGAGTCCCGTGATGCAGCGGGCGAGGGTGCTCTTGCCGCACCCTGACGAGCCGGTCATGTGCAGCATCTCCCCTGACCTCACGGAAAAATCGAAGGGCCCGATTCCCCGGCCGTGCTGGGGATAGGCGTAGGATAATTCGTGTATCTGTATCATGTCAATTCAGCTTGAGCGGCTCCCAGTGGTCTTCGCGCCATTCAACATAGGCAACGGGTTTTCCGCCCCGGCGCGCCGGCCGTATTTTGTCCGACATCACCATGCCGGCGGTTACGGTTTTTTCATCAATGGTGCGGACTTCCATCACGCCGGCTTCGAGGACCGCTTCCACCGGCAGGAGGCCGCTCAGATCGCGCACCCGCCCGCAGAGAAGGTAGCGCCCGTCGTCGCCGGTTGCGGTGAGTCCCACGGAGGCCAGGGCGCCGATAACGCCGTCCTCGGTGCCCCCCAGGCCTTCCAGGGCAATGCCGAGGGTCCGGGCGAGGTCCCGCGCCTCGGCCTGGGTGACCAGCCGTTTCTGGGCATTGCGGCCGTGCGCAATGACCTGGTCAGGAATATCCCGTGTCACGCAGAGGCCGGGATCGCTGCCGACCTGGAAATCGGAAAGCATGAGGGCCTTTACTCTGGTGAACAGGGCGGTCAGGTCGGTGCTGTTTTTTTCCTGAAGGATTATCGTTGCGCTGCTGTTATGGCTGGTGAAGGGGACCCGCGCGTCCTGTAAGAGCTGGTGCCGCACCACGCCCTGCACGGTAAAGTCGTTTGCCAGGATAGCGGCGATGTTCCTCGCAAGGCGTCCGGTGCCGCGCGATTTTAGTGTGTCCGTGTCGTCAATGCCGATGAAAATCATTTTGAACCAATACTATTAAGAAACTAATTGTTTTTATTATCTGCTGCTTTTTTCATTGATAATAGTAACTATCAATATGGTCAAGCAATATGATGAAAATTAGTATTTTTTTGTAGTTTTTTGGTATTTTTTTCAAGTAATAATTATTTTGATAATTAATATTATTAAATAAGAAAAAAATCACAAAAAATCATATACAAATTATATATAACTATAAATTCATTAATATCAATTGGGAGTTTGTATATGAACAAAATTACGGGCATATTATTGACAATATATTCAGCAGTCTTTTTTCTTTTAATCCCTGCCTATGCAAAAGAAAAAGACATCATTTTCGCCACCACCACCAGCACCCAGGATACAGGCCTCCTGGATGAGCTGATACCGGTCTTCGAAAAAAAGAGCGGCTACAGGGTGAAGACCATTGCCGTGGGTTCCGGCCAGGCCATGGCCATGGGCGGGAAGGGCGAGGCGGACGTGCTCCTGGTGCACTCGAAGGACGCGGAGGAGAAGTTCGTGAAGGATGGTTTCGGCATTAACCGCCGCATTGTCATGCATAATGATTTCGTTATCCTGGGACCGAAGGACGACCCGGCACGGATCAGGGGCCTTGCATCTGCGGCGGATGCGTTCAGGAAAATTGCCGCGTCGAAGTCGCTCTTCGTGTCGCGGGGAGACAAGTCCGGAACCCATGTGATGGAGCAGAAGCTCTGGAAGAAGGCGGGGCTCAATCCTGAAAAAGAAAAGTGGTATCAGCAGACCGGCCTCGGCATGGGCCAGACCCTGGCGGTGGTCGTGGAAAAGAGGGGCTATACCCTATGCGACCGCGCCACCTATCTTTCGCGGAAAAACAAGATCGACGCCGCGGTCCTGGTGGAGGGCGATGCCGCCCTGCTGAACATCTACCACGTGATCGAGGTGAACCCGAAAAAGTTCCCCAGGGTCAACGCGGAGGGCGGGAAGGCCTTTGCGGATTTCTGGGTAGCCCCGGAAACGCAGAAGCTGATCAAGGATTTCGGGATCAGGAAATACGGCGCCATACTCTTCCATCCGGATGCAGTGAAGTAACGTACGATAGATGGACCTCATAGTAAACGGCATCATCCAGGCCTTCAGCCTGATCGTCTCCCTTGACCCAGAGGTCGTGGAGGTAACCCTCCTTTCCCTGAAGATATCGGGGGCCGCTACCCTGGCGAGCACCGTCATAGGCGTGGGCGCGGGCACGGCCGTGGCGCTCCTCCGCTTCCCGGGAAAGCGCTTCGTTATCAGTGTGATCAACACCGGCATGGGCCTTCCGCCGGTGGTTGTGGGCCTCTTCGTTACCCTCTTCATCTGGCGGAGCGGGCCCCTGGGCGGACTCGGACTTCTTTACACGCCGGCGGCCATGGTGCTGGCGCAGATCGTCATAGCTGCGCCCATCATCACCGGCGTTACCCTTGCCGCCATGCAGAAGCTTCCGGCCAGGCTGCGCCTGCAGATCCTCGCCCTGGGCGCCACGCGGCGTCAGCTGGTATGGCTTCTCATGAAAGAGGCGCGTCTTCCCCTCCTCACCGCTGTCATGGCGGGTTTCGGCGGCGTCATATCCGAGATCGGCGCTTCCATGATGGTGGGGGGCAACATCAAGGGCTACACCAGGGTCCTTACCACCGCCACGGTAATGGAAACCGGCAAGGGGAACTTCGAGCTTGCCATTGCCCTCGGCGTGATTCTCCTCATCCTCGCCTTCACGGTGAATTATATCCTTACCGCGGTCCAGCAGAGGAAGCAGAAATGAGCGGACCCATCATGGAAATAACGGACCTCCAGGTCATCCGGAACAACATGCCTGCCCTTTCCGTTGCCGGCCTCTCCTTCAGCGAGGGACGCGTCTATTCCCTGATCGGGCCCAATGGCGCGGGCAAGTCGACCCTGCTCCTGTCCCTCATGGGCCTGGTGCGGCCCGACCGGGGCAGAGTACGGTACCGCGGCGCGGATATTCCGGGGGGAGCATCAGCCCATCGGTACCGCCGGAACCTGGCCATGGTGTTCCAGGAGCCGCTCCTGTTCACCGGGTCGGTATTTGACAATGTCGCGTCGGGCCTGAAGTTGCGGGGAGTGAAGCGGGAAGAAACCAGGACCGTCGCGGGACAGGCGATGGAACTGCTGGGGATATCCCACCTGTCAAAGCGCCGGGCCGGGGCGCTCTCCGGCGGCGAGGCCCAGCGGGTCAGCATCGCCCGGGCCCTGGCCGTGGATCCGGAGATCCTTCTTATGGACGAACCCTTCTCGTCCCTGGATGCCCCGTCGCGGGAGGCACTCATCGCCGATCTGGAACACATCATCAGGGAACGAGGAATCACAACGGTCTTTGCGACCCATGACCGCGGCGAGGCTATGCGCCTTGCCGATGAGATCATCGTGATGAACGGCGGCGCCGTTGTCCAGACCGGGAGCCCCAACGAAATTTCCCTGTACCCTGCCAGCGAGTTCGTCGCCTCCTTTATGGGGACCGAGACCATCCTTACCGGCAGGGTAACCGGGTCCGGGGGCGGCCTCCTGGTCCTGTCGGTTAACGGCACGGTAATTGAAGCGGCGGGGGATGCCGGGCAGGGAAGCATCGTCACCTTCTGCGTGCACCCGGAGAGCATTCTTTTCTCCCATGATCGCCCCGGGACAAGCGCCCGTAATTCCTTCAACGGCAGGGTGACGAAAGTTGTGCCGGCCGGGTTGTACCGCAAGGTGTATGTCGATTGCGGCATTACCCTCATGGGATATGTCACCGCCCGGTCGATGGAAGACCTTGGCATCAGGGAGGGGGGTGAGATCACCGCATCCTTCAAAGCCACGGCCGTGCATATCATCAAGACGATTCCAGCATAAAGACCTGTAAAAAGTAAAATTTCATATCTCTTCAATTTATGAATAGGTAGACAGGATTAACAGGATAGATAAATCCGGCCTAATCATTATCTGATCACAATAATTCAAATTCTGACCGATCTAGTGCAAAATCAGATCGATCTGGTTTTGGCTGGAATTGTATACAATATTTTAATAAATTTATTGCAGACAGTCCGGACGGTTTATATACTGATCACCGGAAATGATTGTGAACGTATGAAACCGGTTTCTCAACATTATTGATACGAGGGGGTTCCTATGAAGGTTCGTTTTTTTCAATTTTTTCTAATCCTGCCTTTGATCATAATGGGCCTGGGGTATTCCCTTATGAGCTGTGCCGATAATCAGGGGTATCCCACCGCGCTTCTGGGCCTGGTTACCGATAACTATCCGGCGCGATCGAGCAGTTATTATTACGATAGTATATATCCTCCCCACTGGCTCAACTGGACGACGGACGGATCGCCGTCAATAGAATGCGGGGCGTCGTATCTCACGGGCGGAGTCAAGTGCAGCGGGCGGTACTGCGATAACGTCAACCTCCTGTGCCGGGGTTCCGGGTATAGCCAGACCTCCAGCTGGTGGACCGACTATTTTTCGGAAGAGGGGACCAACTGGCGGGTGTGCGATAACAATGCCTTCGTCACCGGCATACGGTGCACGGGGAGCTACTGCGACAACATGTCCCTCCGCTGCTCGCAGCTGAATAACGGCGGCATCCGGCGGGACTGCTACTGGACCGGGTACCTTTCGGAAGAAGACGGCGGGACCTTTGTCGCGCCGGAATCGATGTTCGTGGCCGGCGCCCGCTGCTCCGGAAGGTACTGCGACAACATGCAGTTCTATCTCTGCCGGGCCGACGGGGACACGGCCCCGGCCGATTTAGGCGCCCTTGCCCGGAAGTTCGCGCCGCGCCTCAGGTTCGACCAGCTCTTCGGCACCGATTCCGGCGAACAGAGCAAATGCTTTCCCAGCGACCCCCAGGTATATTATACGCAGCGGTCACTTGGCGTTAATCCGGTTGCCCTGTGCAACAAGGATTATTCCACCATCGCGAACAACCGGGTCCCGGTTTTTTACATAGCCAAGCAGTGCGGCACCAACACCGTAATCATACGCTACTGGTACTTCTACGCCTGGCAGAGCACCTGCTTCACCAGCTTCGGTTCCCACGCGGCCGACTGGGAGTCCCTGGCTGTCATGATCGTCGACGGTCAGCTGAAGCGGGCCGCCTTTTACCAGCATGGCGGATGGTACACGCGCACTGCCGGAAGCTTCGAGACCGTCGGCGGGACGCACCCGGTCGCGTATGTCGGGAAGAACGCCCACGGTTCCTATCACGATTCCGGCGGCTCCGGGGGGTGCCTCTATTTCGAGGATTTCCGGAACCCTGGAAGCAACGATTATCACATGGACACCTGGAACAACCTGGCGGCCATAGAGCGGGGCGGCTCATCGCCGTCGTGGATGAACTGCAGCGGCGACGGCTGCTTTGACGGCATCGGCCATCCCATCGACCAGACCGGGGAGGTCTGCGGCTTCGGGGGCTGCAACAAGGACGGCTGCAGCAAGTCCCAACTAGGCGGTAACGTTCCCTTCATTACCGCGCCCTGACGGTGGGATAAGTATCGGTTATGTGGTGTGCGCAGGGGGGCGTGCTGAAATTTCCCCCAGCCCCCGAGAGTGGATATATAATCAGTACTGATCCCTAAAGCCCCCCTCCGGGGGGGTTGGGGGATTCCCTTTGTGTATGTATTCCTCGATCAGGTCCGCCACCGCGGAGGCGCCGCGCGTGTTCAGGTGGAGAAGGTCCGTCAGGTAGTATAAACCGTTTTCTTCGGATATTTCATCGTAGGATTTTCGCAGAAGGTAGTGCTTTGCCAGCACGATGTACAGGGGCATCTCGGTGTCACCCTCGTAGCGGAGCTCCGGGGCAACACCCCGTCCCTCAATGCCGCGCGACATGGTCTCGTTCAGCGGCAGGTAGTCTACCTTCTGCTCCGCCGCAACGTCGCGGATGATCCGGCTGTATTCAGCAGCGCGCCGGTACGCATCGCTTCCCGGCTCTTCGCCGATGGGGGGAAGAGACAGGAGGGCGATGCGGGCCTTCGTCCTGGCCTTCAGTTTTACACAGAGAGCCGTCAGGTTCTCGCGGAACCATTCCCTGTCCGGTTTCCGCGGGAGGTTCATCTCGCTGATGGCGCGCTGCGCGGACCGGTCATTAAGGGAAGCGTTGGCGTCGTTGGTGCCGATAAGGATGGTGATGACAGCGGGATCGCACCGGATGATCGCGTCCAGGCGCAGACGGAGGTTAAAGGCAAGCTCGCTGTTGATTCCGGCATTGACGAAGGCATATCCCCGGAGCTTCGGGCGCCGTGCGAGGATGTCCACGTAGTCGACGCTCACCCTCCCGTGGGTGATGCTGTCGCCGGCGCACACCACCACGGGACACTGCCGGGCGGCTCTGCCCTTCGCCAGGAAAGAGCGCGGATTGTTGTCCGGGAGACGCTGCGCGTCCCTGTATATGATTCCATAGATGACTAGTGCCGAGGCAAGAAGGACAGCCGGGACCAGCAGGGCGATCAGTACCTTTTTATTCATGGCATCAGTATGCAGGTTATGGCCGTGACTGCAACAACTAAATGATCGTTTTCATGGGGGGGACACGGCAAAACCGGGACGTATGGTTACTGAGCGATTATCCTGTATGCGGACACCAATGAAATAATACCAAAGCCTGCCAGGCATGCCCCGGCAAAGGCTATCAGGTATCTCTGGTATTTTTGATTGATGACCCTGTGGAGCCTGCTGATGCCATAGATCAGCGGGATGAACCAGGCCAGCACGCCCGCCATGATCACGGCAACGGTCATTACGGCGCCGGCGGCGGATCCGGGGACCCGGTCCTTCCAGACCAGGAAAAAATTGCCGGCGATGGCGATCCACCCGATGATGGTCATGGGGTTAGTAAGTGTGATAAGGATTCCGGAAACGAAGGTGACCCAGGGCCGCGACTGGAGCGTGGCCGCGCTTTTCGCGTCCGCGCCGTCCCCTTCTTTTGCCGATGCCACGGTGGCGACGCCGATCAGGACCAGGAGGAGGCCGCACAGGACCCAGAGAATGAACCTGTTCCCGTCGCTTTGAATGAATTTCGTAAGGCCGAAATAGACCAGGCAGATATAGAATATGTCCGTGAGGCTGGACCCCATGGTGAAAACCAGGCTGTTCCTGAAGCCGTACTGGAGGGCCCGCTGGCAGGCGATGACCGTGACCGATCCCGGGGGGATTGCCACGATGACGCCCAGGATAAAGGCCGAGATGAAGTAGTTGATGGTCATGTTTTACCCGATTGCCGTTGTGTAATCAATCTGCAGGTACGGCGGTGATGTCAATTAATTATCGTGAAATTACACCGAAAGGAAGAGCATTTATGCCGGATTTGTTACTAAACCGGCAGAGAGGCCATGGGAGTTATCAATCCAAAAAGCGCTGGACAGCGGCATCAAGGGGCTGTCTTTATTTAATAAATGTTAATACTCCCTGGAGGTCCAAAATGAAGGTGCTCGGCATCATGGGAAGCCCGCGGGTCGGCGGCAACAGCGATGTTCTCCTTGACGATGCCCTGTCCGGCGCGGAAAAGGCGGGCGCCGCGGTGGAAAAAATCATCCTGGATAGAATGAAGATCTTTGGATGTAAGGACTGCAAGAAATGCAACGAAACCGGCCTCTGCATCCTGAAAGACGACATGCCGGAGATTCACAAGAAGATAGTGGAGGCTGACGCCATAATCCACAGCGTGCCGGTCTATTTCTGGGCCATGACCGCGCAGATGAAGGCGTACCTGGACAGGTGGCACGCGCTCTTTGACGCTGAATGGAAATGGCAGAAGCAGTATTATCCCAGGATGAAGAACAAGGGCATCGGCCTGATCACGGTGTGTGGGGACGCCAATGTCCATACCGCAGACCCGATAGTACACAGCTTCAAAACAACCGCGGAGTTCACGAACCTGCGCTGGCTCGGGGCGGTCATGGCCTCGGCCAACGACAAGGGAGACATCCTCAAGGACGAGAAGGCCAGGAAGAACGCCTTCGAACTGGGGGAAAAAGCGGCGGGTGCCCGATAGGGCCGGGTTTAAACCCGACCCTGTCAGAACAAAATACCGGTCCGTCTCCGGATCACAATCAGAATGCATAATCATTGGCCGGAAACTTCGCCCAGTTCAGGAACTCGTCCCACTGCGTGTCCGCGCAGAGGTCCAGCGCGCGGTAAACAGCGGTGGCGCTTTTAAGCGTGATGGCGGTGCCGGAGGCCGCGTCCTTCCATGCCGATCCGTGCCACTCCGACACCACGAGCTTCCCGCCCGCGATAAGGCCCATGCAGGAGCCCGCCTTTTCCCTGACAGCGGCGGCGACCTTTGAGGATCCCTGCACGGCTTTCAGATAACCGTACAGGTCCTTGGTGAAATAGCAATTGCGGTCTCCATCGCTGTAAAATCCGAACATGGGGAGCCCCTTTGAAAGCGCGCGGTAGGTCGCGGCGGATGTGACGCCTGACCGCGCCGCTGCCGCAAAGTCTCCGAGGGAGCGGCCCAGCGGGCCGGCATACGCCAGGTACAGCACGGACATGGTCGCGTCCTCCTCCCCCTGCCTGACGTAATAATTTTTATAATAGGAGAGGGCCTGTATCGCAACACTCCTCGCAGAAAGGGACGGGTTTGCCTTGATCCTGGAAAGGAAGGCATAATCCCATCCGTCGCCGGGTTCAGTCTGTTCGGAAGCCACCAGATAGGAAGCCACGTCCTTGTACTGGTATGCGGTTTCCGCCGTGGCCATGAGACAGGCGTCGAAGCCGACGATGTCGATCTTCTTTCCCGCCCTGCCTTTGAAGAACAGCATGATATCCTTCTGCTCGACTTCGGTGAGATGGTCGCCGCCGTCGGTGTCGTCCCAGCATATTCCCTTTGTCCGTGCCGCGCGGTCCACGGCGCCGCCATGGTTCCACCAGATCCAGAGATAATGCTCTGCGGGAAAATTTTTCACCGCGTGGGCGATGAAGTCCCGGGCGGTCCGGGGATCGCCCATGTTGACCTCGCCCGTGTCCCTGATGAGGGTCACGCCGCCGCGCTCAACGTAATAATAGCCGTGGCGCTCCGCCGTTCCCTGGACGTCCTGGGACGGATCGTTGTCCCAGAGGACGACGATATTCATGGCGCCGTCAGAACCGGAAGCCATCATCTCCTTTATATCCTTCGATGAATAGCGCGAAAGGTTGTTGTCCCCGTCCATGTAGACAAGGACCGTCCATTTTTTCTTCTGCTGGGGCAGGGCCAGTTTCCGGTCTGTCAGGCTGAAGCGGGGAACGGGCGTATCGTCGGCAGGACCGCTCTCCGATGTAAGGCTGAGAAGGGATGACCGCTCCTCCTTGCTTGATCCTCCATTTTCATACTGGCACGAGAGGAACAGCATTAATGCCAGCGCTGGAGAAAACATTTTCTTTATTTTGTTCATGGTACCTCCAATTGTGTGATGTTACCCCGGGCCGCGGCCCGGAGCGGCACGCCGGGGTGCCGTCATGGAGGTAACGAAGGGCCGGTTTATTTCATGAAAGATTTTTTTTTCGGCAGGATAAAAAAATACGCCTCTATCGATTACTGCTCGTAGGCTCCCATGTCGGGGCCTCTGCCCTGAGGTCGGGGTGTCCTCTGCCGGGAATGGATAAGCCGGATATATTTAATACCGGGATCCGGTGAAACAAAACCGGGCTTTTTGTTGTCAAAGATAGTACCCGGCCGGGGAGGAAGGACCGCCCCAGCCCGATGAAAGAGGGGTCACCGCATGAAAAAATATATCATACCGCTGCTCATTATCCTTGTCACGGCCACCGGCTGTGAAGGCGCCCTGTACAAGTTCATCTACAATTCCATGGATTCCATCATATACCGCATGGTGGCTGACTACACGGACCCGAAGCCGGAGCAGGAGCTTCTGCTCCGGCAGAAGATCGACGCCTTCATGAAATGGCACCGCGGCCGCGAGCTGCCGCGGTACGCCGCGACCCTCAGGGACCTGCGCCCGCGCATGGCCGCCGGCCTCCGGGAGGCTGACCTGGACTGGATGCGGCAGCGCTTTGAGCGCCACGGCGCCGACATCTTCAACGCCACCTCCGGGGACGTGGTGGAATATCTTCTGTCCCTTGACCAGGGCCAGGTTGACCGCATGAAGCGCAGGTTCGATGAGAGCATCGTCAAAATGGAAAAGGAATCGGCAGTAAGCGATGAAAAGCGTTTCCGCGAGATGGAGCGGACCGCGGCGCGGATGATGGAGTTCCTGTACGGCACCCTGACGGAGAAGCAGAAGGACGAGATCGCCCGGGGCGTGCGCCAGGTCGACAACCTTGACCGCGACCGGATCCGCATGTACCGGGAGCGGCAGGCCGAGTTCATAACCCTCCTCAGGGGGAGGCCTGGCCGGGAAACCCTCAGGGATTACATCAGGCGCATGACGATCGATTCGGAGCGGTCCTACCCGGACTACTACCGCGAGAGATCTGAGCGCCGCGACCGGGCCATAGCCGGGGCGTTCCTCAGGTTTGACCGCGACCTGGTCACCCCCGTCCAGCGGGCAAATGCGGTGAAAAAGATCGATATGCTCATCCAGGTGCTGAACGAATTGAATAAGGGGTGAGGCGCCGGGCGCGGCTCAGTCGCCGCACACCAGCTTGTGGAACTGGCCGAAGAGGTATTGCGAATCCTGGGGGCCCGGGCTCGCTTCCGGGTGGTACTGGACCGAGAATATGGGAAGCTTTTTATGGCGCAGACCCTCCACGGTTTTGTCGTTCAGGTTGATGTGGGTGATCTCTATGTCCGGATCGTGCTTCAGCGATTCATAGTCGACGGCGAAGCCGTGGTTCTGCGAGGATATCTCCACGCTACCGGTCAGCAGGTTCTTCACCGGCTGGTTGGCGCCGCGGTGGCCGAACTTGAGCTTGTAGGTCTTGCCCCCCAGCCCCAGGCCGAGGATCTGGTGCCCCAGGCAGATGCCGAAGGTGGGGACGCGCTTTTCCACTATGCCGCGCACCAGGTCCCGTCCGTATCCGACGGCGTCAGGATCGCCGGGGCCGTTGGAGAGAAATATTCCCTTCGCGCCATCCTTCATGATCGTATCAAGGGGCGTTGTCGACGGATACACCCGCACCGAAAATCCCGACTGGGACAGCAGGCGGAGGATGTTCGTTTTCACGCCGAAATCGTACACGCCGATGAGGGGCCTGGATCTGTCGATGGTCCCGAAGTCATAGGGCTTTGTGCAGGAGACCCCCGAGGCCAGGTCGAGCCCTTCCATCAGGGGATGTGCGAGGAGCCTCTGGACGGCGTTTTTCCTGTCGAGGAATATGCCGCCGCGGAGGGCGCCCTTGTCGCGTATGTGCAGGGTGAGCTTCCTGGTGTCGATCCCCTCGATGGCGGGGATCTTCGCGTCGATGAGGTACTGCGCCAGGGAGCCCGTGGCGCGGAAGTTCGAATAGGTCTTGCTGTACTCCTTCACCACGAAGCCCGCGACCTGGATGCGGTCCGATTCAACGTCTTCCGGGTTCACGCCGTAATTGCCGATCATCGGGTAGGTCATGGCAACGATCTGGCCGTTATAGGAAGGATCGGTGAGGACCTCCTGGTAGCCGCTCATGGAGGTGTTGAACACCACCTCGCCGATGGTCTCTCCCTCGTAGCCGAAGGCGACGCCTTCGAACTCGGAACCGTCTTCCAGGATAAGGTAGGCTCTGGCTGGCATGGGGTTGCGCTGCTCCTCGTAAAGTTACCCGTGGTTAATTCGATACCCCTATATTGTCAATAGTAATAATTTTGCAAGGATAAAATTTATGCCATGTATCATGGCCCTGCCGCCGGTGCACTGCCATAAAGTTTAGTGCTGCTAAAAAAATATCAATAATCCCAGGATAATGAAGAGAACCCCCGTCGCTTTTTCCAGGTAATGGACGGCGTTACTGCTCCGCCGCAGCCTTTCCGAGATCAGGGAGGAGCATGCCGCGATCATGAGGCACCAGACAGTGCCTGTCGCCAGGAAAATGCTTCCCAGGAACAGGAAGGATATGAAGCCGTAGTTGTTTACCGGATCGACAAACTGGGGCAGGAACGAGAGGAAAAAGAGCGCCACCTTCGGGTTGAAGAGGTTCGTCAGCACTCCCTGCCGGTATATCTGGAGGCCGGACTGGCGAGCCAGATAGGTATCGGTGTTCATTTCATCGTTACGTTTCCCGCCGAGGAGGCACCGGATGCCAAGGTACACCAGGTAGAGCGCGCCGGCTGTCCGCACGAACTGAAAAGCCCGGGGTGATGCGAGCAGGATCGACGACAGGCCTATGCCCGCGAGAAGGGTGTGGCACAGGCCGCCGGTGCTTATCCCCAGGGCGGACAGTATCCCCGCCCGCTTTCCCTGGGATAGGCTGCGGCTGATGATGTACATTGTGTCGGGACCGGGGTACAGGTTCAGGCCGATGCCGGTGACGATGAAGGTGGCGAGGTTTATGGTTCCGAGCATGGTGCGGGGCCCTTATACCTGTATGAAGCCGGCAAGGGCAAGGGAGAACACGGCAAGCGTTATGGCAAATGTGAACAGGCCGATAATAATGAACAACAGGCCTTTTCTCTCTAGGAAGGCTTGTTCGGGCCGTGAAGGGTCATAATAGACCTGGACGGTTTTTCCTGCAGGGTACCTGCTAACCGTTTTTAATGCAATAGAGGGAAAGGATGAGCTCCAGCTTCCGGTAGGATAGATGCTGGTGGAGGAATACTCCATTACGCCGACATGATATGTATAGGAAATCTGCGGCTGGTATTGTACTCCCTCGGAATCGTCGATTTCGTTCACCTGAGAAGCGGTGATTATTGCCCGGGTGGCGTTCCAGCCGTATGATCGCAGGTAGCGGATCAAGTTTCTTAAGAAATAGGCCAGCCCGCACAGCGAGAAGATGATCCCTCCGGCGTGAAAATAGCGGCCGGGCAGTTCCGGGATGGTGATTTTATTTTTTGTTATTCCTATGGCAAGGCCGAGAAAGCCGATGACGACCAGGATGTTCCACGGCCTGAAAACAATAGTTTTGATTTTCTTTTTGTTCATGGCCATTACCTTGGTGAAACCATCAGGATTTATCCTTGGCGCCTGTTTTCGATTCCACGCCCGTCTTGATGTTCCCGAGGACAATCCTTGCGAGAATATAATGAACGGGCATGATCGCATGTATCCACGCGATTTGAAATGCCTTTGTGGTGTCGGTGCAGAGATCAAAATGGAGGATGGTACCCTTTGCGCCGGGAACGATCTTGTACCCTGTCACGCCCTCGAAGAAAAACGAGTTCAATGAAAAATAGTATTTCTCCGGCTTCTTTGCTTCTATGAAGGTGAAGGGGCCGAAGGTTGAGCCGATCTTGAGGGGCTCCGCTTCTTTATTCATCCTGTCCTGCCAATATGAGTCATCCCGGATAACCTTCAGGGCGGATTTCATCCCGTCCACCATCGCTATCCTGAGGAACAGCAGGGGCTTTGTATCGAAGAGCCTGAAGGTGGGGAACTTGTCCGGCATGGTCTCGATGTATTCATAGACCTGCTCCGGCGTCGCGCGTATCTCGATTGTCCGGTCGTGGGTTATCTTCATATCTTTTTCATCTCCCACACGGTCCCCTTCGGGTCCGGGCAGTGGAGCTTGTAGATCTTCCGGTTTTCGCTGTTCCATGACGGGAACCCGAGGGTAACCCGCCAGGTGTAAAGCTTCAATGCATGCATCAGGGCCTCGCACACGCCCTGCGGTTCCTGATAGGGATTTTTGAATATGAACACATCGCCCACGTTGTGCGGGCATTCCTCGTTTTTTCAACGCACCGGACCTCGATCGCGCCGACCCTGTTCCAAAAATCCCCGTATTCCGCATGGTTGCGGATCTTCTCCATGTCCACATGGAGGTCCAGCTTTTCCGCGTCTTTCATGATACTCCCCCGTTTGTTACTTCACGGCTATGACCAGCATCTCGAAATCCTCCGTGGTCAGCCGGTCGTTTCTGCTGAAAGCGCCCAGCTTCGCGCCGTAGATGTCTATCGTTCTGAATCCGAGCGATTTGAGGAGCCAGGTGATCTCCGACGGTACGTAGTACCGCTCGTTGCACTGCAGCTCCTTCCTGTTCCCCGAATCATCCTCAATGATTGTAGTATTGTGGTCGCGGAAGGTCATCAGGTCGAAGGAATGTCCGTCATAGGCCGCGTTCCCTTCTTTCGATGCAGAGGCGAGAAAATCCTTCACGGAATGAAACAGGGGGAAGAGACCATTGAGAGTCGTAAAAATGAGCTTCCCCTCAGGCTTCAGGCTTTTAGCGGCACTCTGCAGTATCCGGAAATTCATCTCGTCCGTTTCCATGAGGGGGAACGCCCCCTCGCAGAGCATGATGGCCAGGTCGAACTGGCCGCTGAAGGGCAGGTCCCGCGCATCATGTTTCCGGAAGTCGATCTTCAGGTTTTCCTCAAGGGCCTTTTCCCTGGCCCTGGCCAGCTGGGATTCCGACAGGTCCACGCCGGTGACCTTGTAGCCCCGCTTCGAGAGCTCGATTGAGTGCCTCCCGGTGCCGCACCCGATGTCAAGGATCTCCTTTGTCTTGTTGTAGCCGATTTCTTTCTCTATGAAATCGCATTCGCCCATCGTTCCCTGGACAAAGCATTCTTCATCGTATTTTCTGGCGTAATTTTCAAATAGCGATTCATACCACTGTTTCATTTCATTGCTCTTGCTCAGTGTATTATTTCATATAATAACCGGAAACTCTCCATTTTCCGTCAGTGTCCTTCATGGGGGTGACGGTTTCTATGGATTGTTTCCTGTTCCGGAATGCTGTCCTGAAGGCGATGACCACGTACTCTCCGTCCGGTGCCCCGGGGAGGGACGTCATGTATACCCTGGAATCAAGCGTCCGGGTAATGGTCTCCCCGAAGGGTTTTCGCGTTGAAGTCATGGTCCTGACCCATGTATCGCGGGATGCCGCATTCCGGAAAATGCCGGCGGACTCGTCCCAGCTCTGTGCGTATTTTTTGTCATCAATCAAATGGACCCATCCGGTGGCGATTGCCACGGCCTCCTTTTCCTGCTTCGAGAAATCCCCCTTCCGGCACGCCGGCGCCGCGATAATCGTGGCGATAATCATAATGGCGCCGAATGCCCTCGTGATTGATTTCATGGGCCAGTACTGTAATGATAATGGTAATAGATAAACCTGTTACATAGCTTTAAGAAAGGATTTGTCAAACAATAATTTCATTGTCAACGAATTACAGCTTTGGTGTCCAGGGCCCTGTCTCTGAAAAAGAATTGCAATATACAACAGCGCGTTGTACTATACGCCCGAGGTGGCTATATGGATGAATTCAGGATGTGCCCGTCGTGCGAGTATACCCGCGGTTTCCACGCGGCCTTCAGGAAGGACCCGGAGGGGATACGGATCGTCTTCATCTGCCCCGAGTGCGGCGCTTCCTTTGACATCGGCATCGTCGACAGCCTGATTAACGACCTGAAGCCGAAGCGCGGGGCGGATTACTGATTCTGACGGCCGTGGTTTTCTCGGACGGCCGGACATAAAAGCCGTCGCGCGCTCCTTCGGAACGCTCTACGGCGTTTTTTCACGGGAAATCCCCGCTTTCAATATTTTTTACCTCGCGCGGCCCCCCTTTCAATTTCTTGACAGTAATTGCCATGCATGCTTTAATGTAATCAGACGTTTTTTCATAACCTATCATGATTTGGGTGCTGTACTTATGCGCGCAGTGATACTCGGCGCCGGGGTCGTGGGGGTGCAGATCGCAACCCAGCTGATCTCCGAGGGCAAGGATGTCGTGATAATCGAGAAAGACCCGGAACGGGCCAAATACGTCGCGGGCAGGCTCGACTGCATCGTGGTGAACGAGGAGGGCGCCGGGATCTCGGCGCTGAGGCACGCCGGCCTGGATGAATCCTCCATTTTCATCAGCGTCACCAATTCCGACGAGGTCAACATGATCGCCTGCGGCCTGGTGGCGAGCGAATTCAACGCGCCGGTGAAAATAGCCCGGGTGAGGAACCTCGACTATTCCCGGGCCAAGATCATGGAAAAGTCTTTTCTCGGGATTGATTATATCGTCAATTCCGAGGTGGAGACGGCGCGGCAGATCGCCAATACCATAGCCCTGGGCGCCGACAGCGACGTGATGCTCTTCGAGAACACCGATCTCCAGATGAGGAACGTCGTGGTCAGCATGGCGTCTTATTTCGCCAACAAGGCCGTGAAGGACATCCGCCACGGCATAAAGGAGCCCTTCCTCATGGCGGGCATCGTGCGCGACAACGAATTCATAATTCCGACGGGAGACACCGTCATCAGGGAGCATGACAACATCTACCTCCTGGCCACGCAGAAGGACTTCACGCGGATATTCATCCAGGCGGGAAAGCGGCAGGAGACGATAGACCGCATCGCCATCGTGGGGGGCGGCCGCATCGGCGAGCTGGCCTGCCAGTACCTGATCAGGACCGGGAGGAACATGACCATCATCGAGACGAATTACGACCGCTGCAAGGTCCTCTCGGACCGGTTCCCCGACGCCCTGGTGCTGAACGCCGACATATCGGACGAAACCATTTTCGAGGAGGAGGACCTCGGCAGCCGCGACCTGATGGTGGCCGTCACGGACAACCAGGAACTCAACATGCTGGCGAGCCTCTACGCCAAGATCATGGGGGTCAAGCGGACCATCGCCCTGGTGACCAACGCGGGGTACCTCTCCATCGCGTCGCGCCTCGACATCGACGTGGCCATCAGCCCTAAAAACAGCACCGTCGACGCCATCATGAAGTACATCAGGCGGGGGAACATCAAAAGCCTCCACAGCATCTTCGGCGGCAAGGCGGAGGTCATCGAGTTCCTCGCTAACGAAAAAAGCGGCATGGTGGGCAGGCGCCTCAGGGACCTCGAGTTCCCGAAGCAGTCCCTCATCCTGTCCGTGGTCCGCGGCGAGAAGAACATCCTCCCCCACGGCAACATGGCTGTTGAACCGGGGGACCTGGTCCTCATGGTGGCGGCCAAGGATTCGATCGCCGAAATCGAACGGTTCATCCAGGACTGACGGGCGGAGCGCCATGAATCCCCTTGTACTTGCAAAAATAATTTCAATACTCCTCATAATCATTTCCTGCTTCATGGCGGTACCGGCGGGGATCGCCCTCTACTGCGGCGAGGAACGTTCCTTTGCCGCCTTTGCGGCGACCATTGCCGTCACCGCGGCCTGTTCTGCCGCGGTATTTTTTATACTGAGAAAGAAGAGGGCCGGGTCACTGTCGACCCGGGACGGGTTCCTCATGGTCACCCTGAGCTGGGTGCTGGCGTCACTCATCGGCGCCATGCCCTTTTACCTTTCGGGGAGCATCCCCTCCTTTACGGACGCCTTTTTCGAGACCATATCGGGATTCACCACGACCGGCGCGTCCATTCTAACCGACATCGAGTCGCTCCCCCGGTCCATGCTCTTCTGGCGCTCCCTCACCCACTGGCTGGGGGGGATGGGGATCGTCGTCCTCACGGTGGCCATCCTGCCCCTCATGGGCGTCGGGGGACTGCAGCTCATCCAGGCGGAAGCGCCGGGCCCCACGGTGGACAGGCTCACGCCCCGCATCGCCGGAACCGCGAAGCTCCTCTGGTTCATCTATGTCGGTTTTACCGTGGCGGAAACGCTCCTCCTTGTGCTGGGGGGTATGGACCTCTTCGACGCCCTGACCCATACCTTCGGCACCCTGGCGACCGGTGGGTTTTCGGTGAAAAACGCCGGCGTGGGTCACTACAAATCAGCCTATATAGACGGAGTCATCACGGTGTTCATGCTTCTCGCCGGCATCAACTTCACCCTGCATTTCCGGTTCATCACCGGCAGGTTCAAGCCGATATTGAGGGACACGGAATTAAAAGCGTATTTGCTGATATTCGCTACAGCAACCGCTGTGGCGGCCTTTTCTCTTTACGGGAATATTCACCATACGGTGGGAGAGTGTATCAGGTATGCCTCATTCCAGACGGCCAGCATATTGACTTCAACCGGGTTTGCTTCAGAGGATTTTGAACAATGGCCGCTCCTCGGCCAGATCATTCTCTTCATGCTCATGTTTGTCGGGGGTTGCACCGGTTCAACATCGGGCGGCATCAAGGTGATGCGAATCGTCGTGCTCTTCAAACAGGCTGTCAATGAAATGAAGCTCCTGTTACATCCGCGGGGAGTGTTTACCCTGAAGCTGAGCGGCGGTATGGTTAAAAAGGATATTGTCTATTCCGTTTCAGGGTTCTTTTTTCTTTATATCGCTGTGCTGCTCACGGTAACGGCAATCGTGGCTTCGGCCGGGCATGATATAACCACGTCTTTTACGGCAGTCTTGACAACGCTGGGGGGAATCGGGCCCGGCTTCGGCAAGGTTGGGCCGATGGACAATTATTCTTTTCTGGAGGATTACGTCAAGTGGGCCCTTTCCTTCGCCATGCTGGCGGGCCGCCTGGAACTCTACACGGTCCTCGTTATCTTTCTGCCCGGTTTCTGGCGCCGGTGACGGTTTACTCCGTTCCGCCCCCTCAATCCCCCAGGGGGGGACCTGGAAAACCGGAACCAGCCAATAAAGGGGCCGTCCTACAAGCCCCCTAAATCCCCCGGAGGGGGACTTGTTTGTAGAGTGCTTGCCTTAAAAGCCTTCCTCTGGTGGGTCGGAGGGTGTTATGAGACACACCCATGCTCCCCTGAACCTACGATTCCTCGAAGCGCACCCTGACCGATCCGCCGTGCTTGTCCTGGAAGCCTTCCACTTCCGACATGGCGCCCACCGGGCCGCGGGCATGGGCCAGGGCCTGGGGCGACACGAGCTGGTAGGTGGTGCGGCGCATGAAGGTCTCCACGGACGTGCCCGAGGAGAAGCGCGCGGCGCCCCCCGTGGGCAGTATGTGGTTCGTGCCGGAGAAGTAGTCCCCCACGGCCACCGGCGCGTAGTCCCCCAGGAAGAGGGAGCCCACGTTCCTGATCCGTTCCAGCCACTCCATCGGCTTCTCCACCATGACCTCCATGTGCTCCGGGCCGTAGCGGTTGGAGAACTCGACCGCTTCCGCGATGTCCTCGACGAGCAGGATGAGGCCGCTCTTGTCAATCGATGCTTTCTTTATGGCGTGCCTGCCGACCCCCGACGCCAGGTCTTTTTCAATTTCATCGCGCACCTTCTCCGCCAGATCCCGGGAGGGTGTGAGGAGGATGGCGATGGCCATTTCGTCGTGCTCGGCCTGGGAGAGCAGGTCCCAGGCGACCCATCGGGGGTTGGCCCGGCCGTCGGCGATGATGAGGACCTCGCTGGGGCCCGCCATGGAATCGATCTGGACCGCCCCCAGGCTGAAGAGGTAGGTCTTGGCCGCGGTCACGTAAATGTTCCCCGGCCCCACGATGATGTCGGCCTTGCGTACGCTCTCCGTGCCGAGGCCGGCCGCCGCTATTCCCTGGGCGCCGCCCGATTTGACCACGGCGGTGACGTTGAGCATGCTGCAGACGGCGCCGACAATGTCCGGGAGCCGCCCGTTTTTCGCCGGCGGGGTGATGAGGGTGATGTTCCCGACGCCGGCGATCTGCGCCGGGATGACGCCCATGAGCACCGACGAGGGGTAGGAGGCCTTGCCGCCGGGCACGTAGACCGCGGCGCTTTCGATGGCCTCGTACTTGACGCCCAGGACCGAGCCATCGCTCCGCTCCTGGCGGATGTTGTCCCTGACCTGGAGCCGGTGGAATTCCTCTATGTTGCGCTTTGCCTCCAGGAAGGCGCTGTAGAGTTCCTGGGGGGTGTTCCTCCGGCCCGCCTCGATCTCCTCGGGGGCGGCGATGATTGAATCGAGCTTCACGCCGTCGAATTTTTCGGTGTACCCGGCCACGGCGCGGTCTCCGTTCTTCCGCACGTCGTTGATGATCGGTATGACCGTGTCGATCATGACGGAGGTGAAGTCCTCGCCGAAGCGGTTGAAGAGACGGTTAAGCTCGGCGGTGGTGAGGTCGCTCAATGTTCTGATGGGGATCATCCGTAATCTCCTCCGGGTGCTATGCGTTTTTAAACTATTTCCGGCTCCTGATCATTATATCACAGCCGGCGTCTTCCATGTCAATACTAATAAGAATTGAATAAAAAGGGTGGCGCAACGGGAGGAGTTTTTATCTTCCTCCTCCCATTGAACGCCGGGGGGGTTATGAGGTTGTTTTAGAAGATTTGCTTTGCTTGATCAATGGTAATATACCGCATCCCTGATCGCCTGACAATAACGGAGTCCCGTGTTTTATCGGCTACGGCTCACGTTATCCCGCCGTCATGGATTCCATGACGGCGTGTCAGGCGGCGCCCGACACGGAATTTCCCCTGAACCGTATGGTGTAGGCCGTGCCGCCGTCGGAAACGACGGTAACGCTCCCCTTGATCTGCTTGGTCAGCTCCCGTATCAGCTCCATTCCCAGGGTTGCGGCGCTTTCCAGGTCTATTCCGCCGGGGAGCCCGATGCCGTTATCCGCTATCGTCAGCGTGTATGTTCCCCGGCCGCTCCGCTTGAACCGGATGGTGACCTTGCCGGTCTTTTCCCCCGGAAAGGCGTATTTCATGGCGTTGCTCAGGATCTCGGTCATGAGGAGTCCGCAGGGTATCGCTTCCTTGATGCCGAGGAAGATGTCATCGATGTCGGTGACTATCGACACCCGGCCGTTTTTCCCGTGGGAATTGAGCATTTCCGACGCCAGCTCGGCGGTATATTCGTGGAAGTTGATATGGGAGGGATTTTCCGACGTTGAGAGCTTCTCGTGCACCTTGGACATCGAGCTGATCCGCTCCCGGCACTGCTCGAACATCCTGGCGACGTTCCTGTCTTCCACCTGGGACGACTGGAGGTTTATCAGGCACGAGATCGCCTGCATGTTGTTCTTGACCCGGTGGTGGATTTCCCTGAGCAGGGTTTCCTTTTCACCGAGCGATGCCGTTGCCCAGGCGGCCGCGTCTGCGAGTTCCCGTTTTTCCGCCTCATGGCGCTCGCGCTCCCGGGCGAGGAGCTCCGCCGCTTCACGCTCCCGGCGCTCCATTTCTTTTTTCATGTCAGCCACGGCCTGTTCGGCTTTCTTCTGGGCCGTGATGTCCCGGGTAAGGACCATGAGCCGCTCGACCTTTTTCTCTTCGCCCGCCACGGGGGTGATGTCCACGTCCAGCCAAACCGGTTCCGGCCCCGCGAGTGACCCCTGGAAGTTGCCGCCCATGCCCCTGGCCGCCAGCTGGATCGCCATGTCGATGGCGGTCTTTTCAAGGCCGTTGAAATACTCGGCGAACTTACTGTGCAGCGCGTCGTCCATGCCGGCGACGCCCATCAGCCTGCATGCCGTCTTGTTCATGTAGAGGATTTTTCCTTCGGTGTCAAGGAACAGGATGCAGTCGTTGTTGTTGCTGATGAAATGGGTGAAGAGCCGGTTGTAATCGCGGACGGCTTCGTCCGCGGCGATGGCCGCCGTGAGGTCTTCCATGATGAGTATCCAGCAGACCGGTCCGGTTTCGCGGTCTTTCATGAGGTGGAACCAGAAACGGCCGCGGCGTATGGTGCCGTTCTTGCGGATGTAATCGGTCTCTATCTGGGTGCCCGCTCCTATTTCAAGGTCCGGGCCCTTGAACTGGCTGTTCGCGCCGGAGTCGGGGATCAGGATATCCTGCAGGGTCAGGCTTATGAGGTCTATTTCATTGTATCCGGTCAGCCGTGTGAAGGCGCGGTTGGCCCGCATGATGCGCCGGTCCAGGCTTACAATGGCCTGCGGCGCGGCGGAGAGGTCGAAGGCGGTATGGTATATTTCCTTGCTCTTCAGGATTGTGTCGAGCGATACGCTTGATGTTTTTACTAATGTTTTCACCCGCATCCGCCTCGTGATGGCTACAATATACATCCGGCCGGCATCTGAGGACAATAGCATATAAGGCGGTTTTGGCCTTCAGAATCTGTTAGGGGTGGTGGTGGAACCCGTTACGGTGCCGTCAGGTCTGCTGGGACGAAACCCACTGGACCGCGGCCTTGACGAGCTCCGAGCCCTTCTGGATGCCCAGCTTGTCCTTTATTTTTTTCCGGTGGCTTTCTATGGTGTTCACGCTGATATTGAGCTTTTTCGCTATGTCGCCGGTGCTCATGCCGGTGCCGATCATGCGGAATATCTCGAGCTCGCGGTCGGAGAGGACTTCGGGCATCGATTCGGCGCCCCCCTCCTTTCCCTGGAACAGGCGGTCGATGATCTTCATGGATATCCTGCTGCTCAGGTACAGCTCGCCCTTCATGACCACGCGGATCGCCTCTATGATGACCGCGGGAGCCTCCTTCTTGGCCACATAGCCGCGGGCCCCGGCTTTGAGGGCGCGCTCGGCGTAGACGTTCTCGTCATGCATGGACAGCACCAGGGTCTTGATGCGGGCGTAGCGGTCGCGGAGGGCCTTGATCAGGTCGATGCCGCTCACCTCGCTTTCCAGCGAAATGTCAACGATGGCGAGATCGGGCTCCTCCTGGCTGATATTGCGGATCGCTTCCTCGGCGCTCCCCGCTTCGCTTATGACCGTGAGGTCCTGTTCCCGCTCGATGACTTTTTTCATGCCCTGGCGGACCAGGGGATGGTCGTCGACTATCATAATTTTTATGCTGTTTTTATCCGCCATAGCGCGTTTTAACCCTCCATGGGTTCATTCACACCACCCCTGCCCCGGAGGGGTGTGCGTACCGATGAACACTAAAGTCCCCCTCCGGGGGATTTAGGGGGCAATGGGGTTTGCCTTATATATTATAATAGTAAACATTTAGATTATCTGTCAATAATGAATCAGGGGATTTAGGGAATAACAGATTCCGCTATGGCTTGCTCCGTCTACAGGTAGTTTTCAATATATTCCTTTTTAACGGCCACGCGGACGATGAACCCGCCCGGGGTGTTCTCAAATGAGCAGGTCCCCCCGATTATCCCCGCGCGGTACTGCATGATCCGCAAACCGATGCCGGTTTTTTTCATGAAGGTCTCCGGAGCCCCTGTGCCGTTGTCCCGGATCTCGAGGTAAATGAATTCCGCGTCGTCCGAAAGGGTCAGGCCGATCATTTCGGCGCCTCCGTGCTTGATGGCGTTGTTGATCGATTCGCGGCTGATAAAGTAGAGGTTTATCACCACCTGGCTGTTGACGATCGGTTCCTTCGTGTTGTTCTCAAGACGGCAGGTTATGCCGAAGAGGATCTCGGTGTCATCGGCCAGCTCGCGCAGCGCCTTCTCGGCGTCATACGATTCAAGGCGGGTCGTCCAGAGCCCGCTCGATATCTTGCGCGCGTGGTCGATGGATTCGGCGATGTTGGTCGATATCTCCTCGATGTCCTCCAGCTCGGGGTAGCCCTTCTCCTTCATGGAGCCCTTCAACGCTTCCGCCAGAAAGGCGATGCCGGTCAGCTTCTGGCCGAGGCCGTCGTGAAGGTCCTGGCCGATCCGCTGGCGTTCCAGTTCGCTGATCGCCATGATGTCCTTCTGGAGCCTCCTGGTCTCGGTGATGTCATGGGCGAAGACGGCCAGTCTGGTTATGGCCCCCTGATGGTCGGGCACGGGGTAGATGACCGTGTCGTACCAGCTGCCGCCCAGCTGGTTCTCAAAGCGGAGGGCCTTGCCGGCGCTGATGACGAACTCCATCTTTTCTTTATAGCGGGCGGCGCTGGCCCGGTCTATGAACCCGAACATCGGTTTTCCGATGATGTCCTTCTTCGGCCGGCGCAGCCTCATTTCAAGCTCGGCGTTGGCGTCCAGGATGGTGCCGTCAGTCGACACGAGGAAGACCGGCTCGCTGGGCGAGTTGATGAGGGCCCGCGCCAGCTCTTCCCCTTCCCGGAGCTTGATCTCGGCCTTCACGCGCTCGTCGATCTCGTTGACGAGTTTCTTGGTGCGCTCGCGCACCCGCTGTTCAAGCAGTTCATTGGCCTGCTGGAGTTCGCTCTCGAACCGGAGGCGCTGCAGGGCCATGGCGTACAGGTCGGCGAGGCGGCCCACGGTTTCCAGGTCGCGGTCCGTGTAACCGTTCGGAGCGTTCGCGAGGGAAATCTGGCCCAGGAGCGTGTTTCCCGCCACGGCGGGCACCGAGAGAAAATTGTTGAGGGGCACGTGGCCCGGGGGCACGTCCTTTGACGAGGGGTGCTCCCGCGGGGCGTTGGAGTAAAAGGGCCTCAGGGTGTTGAGGGAATAGCCCCAGAGTGCGTCGTAACCGCCCTTGCGGTTCACCGGGAAAATGATCTTCTGCGACTTACCGGCGACATCGCACTCCTTCCCCATCATGGCGGTCAGGGTGTGGCAGACAAGGGATTTCGTCCGGGGTTCTATGAAGCCGACGTAGCCGTGGGCGCTGCCGGTGACGCGCTTGGCGTGCTCGAGCACTTCGCTGCCCATGTCCTCGATGGTGATCTCCGGCCGAATGATCGTTTCGGAGAGACGGGCAAGGGCCGCGTTCACCGTGAGCTCCCACTGGAGGTTTTGCTCCAGCCTCTTGCGCGCCGATATGTCGCGGGCAATTATCTGGAATCCGGCAATGCGCCCGTTTTTCATGAGTGGGGAGATGAAAATTTCCACGAACATCCTGTTTCCGTTGCGGTGGATGATGGGCAGCTCCATCCGGTGCAGCTGGTGAGTCTTCAGTATTTCGCGGTACATGGCGACGTAATCGGGCATGTTCCGCCTGTCGAGGACGGGAAGGTCGGCCAGGTTGAGCCCCATGGTCTCATCCCGGGAATAGCCGGTATGGGACTGGTACGCCGGGTTTACGTTGAGGACGAGGCCGTCGATGCTGAAGATGATGATCGGCTCCGGCGATTCCTCGAAGAGGGCCCGGTAGCGCTCCTCGCTTTCGCGGAGGGCGTCGTCGGCCCGTTTGCGCTCGATGATCTTCCAGATGTCCTCGGCCAGGAGCTCAAGCATGTTCACGTCGCTCTCGTCGTAATCGGTCGCCTTGTTCCCCACGCCGATGATCATGATGATCCTGTCCTGGTCGGCCACCGGCACGGACAGGTGGCGGGACACGGGCGTGTGCCCCTCCGGGAGCCCCCGTTTCCATTCCGCGGCTTCGTAATTGTTATGGATGGCGGGCTTCCCGGTCTTCGCGCAGTCGGCCCAGATGCCGGCCCGGTCAAGGGGGTAGTGGGTCCCGGCGGCTGCGGTGCAGGTCCGCAGGGCCTCCTGCGACCAGGCGTAATACTCCACCATCTTCTGGTCAGGGCTGATGAAATGGAGGTAGGCGATTCTGCTCCGGGTAAGGCGGACCGCTTCCTCCAGGCCCAGGTCGATGATCTCACGCTCGGACAGCTGCGCGGCCTTCTGCCCCAGGCTGATAAGGGCCTGCAGGCGCGTCTGGTTCAGCTGGAGCGCCGCCTCCGCCTCCTTCTGCCGGGAGATGTCCCGGAAAATCCCCTGGACCACGGTCTTTTCCTCCATGCGGGTGACCGCGGTGTTGATCGTGACGATCTTTTCCGCGCCGGTCTTCGTTATGATGCGGACCTCGACCGGCTCCACGCTTCCTCCGGCCTTTTCCGCGAAAATGTTCCTGATCGGTTCCTCGAAGTCCGGAGGGTGGAGCATGGTGAAGTGCCGGCCGATGATCTCGTCGCGCCGCATCTCGAAAAGCCATTCCGCCGACCGGTTGCAGTCAATCAGGATGCCGGTCTCCGCGTCGGCCCAGAGCATGGCGTCCATGGCGTTCTCAAAGGCGAGGCGGAACCTGATCTCGCTGATGCGCAGCTTCCGCTCGAGGTCGCTCCGTTTCAACGCCGTCTCGATCGTCGTGTAGAGGTCGTCCATGCTGACCGGTTTGACCAGGTAGCCGTAGGGGTTCGTATCGAGGGCGCGCTTGAACATGTCCGGAGAACTGTAGGCGGTGAAATAGATCACCGGTATGTCCAGGCTCTTCTGAATGCGGTGCACGGTGTCGATGCCGTCCAGGTCTCCTTCAAGGGAGATGTCGGTGATGATGAGGTCCGGCTTCTGCTCCATCACCTTCGCCACCGCCTCGGCGCCGGAGGCCACGGGGTCAAGGACCTGGTAGCCGATGCGGCGGAGTGTGTTGCGGAGGTCCAGGGCGGTGAGGCGGTCGTCCTCGATGATGAATATCCGTTTTTCCCGCTTGTCCGGCATACGCTACCTGTTATCAGGGCCTGAAGCGCTGGGCCAGGGGAATGCGCCGCCCGACGCCGAAGGCCTTCGCGGTCACCTTGATGCCCGGCGCCGCCTGGCGCCGCTTGTATTCATTGATGTTGACGGTGTGGAGGACCGAGCGCACCGTGTCGCCGGGGAAGCCGTGGGCGATGATCTCGTCCGCGGACAGGCGGTCCTCGATGTACAGCTCAAGGATCCGGTCCAGCACCTCGTAGGGCGGAAGCGAGTCCTGGTCTTTCTGGCCGGGCCTAAGCTCGGCCGAAGGGGGTTTGGTGATGGAGGCTTCAGGTATGATCGCGCGGTCGCGGTTGATGTGGCGCGACAGTTCGTAGACCAGGGTCTTGGGAAGGTCCGAGATCACCGCGAGGCCCCCGGACATGTCGCCGTAGAGGGTGCAGTACCCCATGGCCAGCTCCGACTTGTTCCCGGTCGAGAGGACAAGGCTCTTCTCCTTGTTGCTCACCGCCATGAGGATGTTGCCCCGGATCCGGGCCTGGATGTTCTCCTCGGTCACGTCCTCGGGCCTGCCGCGGAAGATCTCCGCGAGGGTATGCCGGTACTTGTCGAAGAGAAACCGGATCGGCACCGTCTCGAAACGGATGCCCAGGTTCTCCGCGAGGACGCGTGAGTCGTCGACGCTCCCGGCGGAGGAGTAGACCGACGGCATGGTGATGCCGGTGACGTTTTCCGGGCCCAGGGCCTCGACCGCCAGGGCCGCCGTCAGGGCCGAGTCGATGCCGCCGGAGAGGCCGATCACCACGCTCCTGAAGCCGCACTTACGCACGTAGTCGCGGATGCCCAGGACCAGGGCGCGCCGTATCTCCTCGATGTCGCTGTCCGTTATCTCGATGGCGGTTCCGGCCTCGACGTCCACGATGGCCAGGTCCTCCTCGAAGGCCCTGCCCCGGCCGACGATGAGTCCCCGGCTGTTGAAGGCGATGCTGTTGCCGTCAAAGACCAGGCTGTCGTTGCCCCCTACCTGGTTGACATAGATCACCGGCACCGCGTGGTGCCTGGCGATATCGCCGATCATCATTCTTTTGAAGGCGTTTTTCCCCCGGGTGAAGGGAGACGCCGAGATGTTGACCACCAGGTCAGCCTTCAGGGAGGCCAGCTTCTGGATCGGGTCTATGTCATAGCGGCGCCGGTAGTCGTATTTCTCAAGCGAGCCGGCCTGCGCCCGCCCCTCGGAATAAAAATCAAGGTCGTTCCAGATGTCTTCGCAGATGGTTATGCCGATGCGGCGGCCCATGAATTCGACGACGGAAAGTTCCCGCGCCCGGGAGAAATACCGGAGCTCGTCGAAGACGTCATACGTGGGGAGGAGGGTCTTGAAGTGGCGCGACACGATCCTGCCTTTTTCCATGAAGGCGGCGGCGTTGAAGAGGAGGGGATGGTTTTCCGGGTCCTGGTCAACGTACCCGCAGATGACCGCGGCCCCCGTGCAGTGGCGCGCTATCTCCTCGATTGAGGCAAGGTTGTCATGGATGAGCTTCCGGTTTTCCAGCAGGTCCATGGGAGGGTACCCGATGGTGGCCATTTCGGGAAAGATAACCAGGTCGGCGCCCCGTGCCGCGCCGTCCCGTATGAATGAAATAATCTTTTCCCTGTTGCCGCTGATGTCGGCTATGGTCGGGTTTATCTGCGCCATGGCGATCTTCATGTCCCATCCTCCGGAAAAACGTTTCAAGGATACAGGCGGGGAGGATTTTATCAATTCATATTTTTACTACCTCATGCCTGCCCTGCCTCAACCCCCCGATCCCCTCTCCATAAAATGGGAAGGGGTTCGTAGACATTCAGTCTGATACGTTGAATGAGGTTTGGAATTTAAGGATTTGCGTAAAGTGTCAGTGGTAGGTTTTGATTAGCTCCTTATGGTGGGGGTCAGAGCAAAATAATTTGTCCGATTGTCTTAATTTTAATTTGTATATATGTCATGCAAAAAATATAAACATGAAATTGTTAAATGATAATTTTTAATCTGAACATATTTTAAAATTGTATAACTAAAAGCATAAAACCGACGATCATCTGTTTCATGTCAATTTTTGATTATGTCTAGTGAGAGTTTTCAAAAATCGTGCATCCTTTTTTATTGACTTTTTTCCCCTGCGCCGTAATATGTTTTTTAACCCAGGCACGGTCCCGAGGTCATACATGGATGTATATTACATCCCCACGGTTTTTTTTACTCTTTTTTTTGTGGTGGATCCGCTCGGACTGATACCGGTTTTTCTGGTCTATCTGGCTGGATACCGTGACCACAAAAGAAAAAGGATAATAATACGGTCCATTGTGATTTCAATTGCAGTTTCCGTGTTCTTTATCCTCTTGGGAAGATATCTCCTCGGGTTTCTGGGGATTTCAACAGGATCCTTCCTGGTAGCAGGGGGGATCCTGCTTTTTATTATCTCCATGGAAATGCTGCTCGGCCAGCCCTCGCGGGTCAAAATGCGCGACATCGGCGACCATAACCAGCCTGAAGAGGAGCGGGACGTGTCGGTGTTCCCCCTGGCGATCCCGATGCTCTGCGGACCGGGCAATATCGCAGCCCTGGTCATGTTCAGCACCCAGGCCTCGGACGATCCGCTGAAGCTTCTTGTCATCACGGGACTTTCAATTGCGGTGTTCCTTCTGGCGATGGTTGTCATGTTCTTATCGGCGTATATCAGCAATGCCCTTGGCTCCACGGGGATCTCAATATTTCAAAAGCTGATGGGTCTCATCCTTTCCGCCATGTCCGTGCAGTTTATACGGAACGGGCTTTTTGAACTGGGAATAATCAGGTGACCCTCCGGGAGCCCCGCCGACGGCGGCAGGCCTCCCCGGGGGCCGCCGCGTATAATTATGACACAACACGTAAAAAAAGTCTTCACATACATCCTCTGCGTAGCCATTGCCGCGCTGTATCTGGCCGTCAGGGCCGTTGACGACATCAACTATTCCCTGAACTTCAGGCCGGTAAAGAACATCCTGGTGCGCTATCTCCAGAGCAAGATAAAAGCCGGTGTCGGTGTCGGCGAGCTCCACGTTGCCCTCTTCCAGGAGCCGGGCATCACCTTTTCCAGCGTCATGATCGGCACGCCGGGCGGTTCCCCCGTTTCAGCCAATGAGGTCACCCTGTTCTTTTCATTCATCCAGAGGGTCAATGAAGGGGACTGGCTGAAGCGGATCCGCATCGACCGCCTTCGCCTGGATAGTACCGCACAATCGCTCTCCGGTGATACGGCCATGCCTCAATTCTCCCTCCCGGAAATCGAGCTCCGCCATCCGGACGTCACCATCCGTTTCGGGAACAGCGTGATGTCCTTCAGCGGAGCGATGACGGGCTACGCCAGGGTCAGTTCGAACGGGAGCATATCGATCGTGGGCGAGCTCAGGTTCGACAACACGCAGCTGCGCTTCAACGATGACATTATCAAGCTGAACGGCACCGTCGTCATGAAGGGGCGCGATATATACTCGCCGGGCCTTGACTTTATATCGGAGCCCCTGGTGGTATCCGCCACAGGGACCTACACGGGGGGAGACCACCGGACATTTCACGGCAGGGTCCACATCAAGAACCTGGCGATCGGCGGCGGACGCGGCGGCGGGAGCCCCATCCTGGGCGTCATCCTGGACAAGCTCAACGGCGGGGCCGACTTTTCCATATCCGACATGACCCTGTACGGCATTCCCATCGACACTGTCTATTGCCAGGGCGTGGCAAAGGATGGCTCCCTCATCCTGAACGGCCTGAAGGCGCGGGGCGCCTTCATGAACGGCGCCGGCAGCGTCATCATGACGCCGGGGCAGAATACCGCCTTCGATGTCGCCTTCACGCTGAAGGGCTTCGACATCAGGCGGGTCCTGGACACCGTGTTCCCGGGAAAGCAGTCGTGGGTCGACGGGGCCATGAACCTGGAGGGGAGGGTCTGGGGAAACAGCGGCTCCATCTTCGGCGACCTGCTGTTTTCTTCGTTCAACGGCAGGCTCATGAAGTTCGAGGCCCTGTCAAAGATGTTCGGCGCCTTCAATTTCTACAAGATGGCCCTGAACCGCAACCCGGACATGCGGACGAAGGGGTTCCCCTATAATTCGATACTGTCCCGGATCACCGTCAGGGAGAGCGTGGTCTCCTTCGACAGCTTCTATCTCGACAGCAATTCGATACAGCTTTCGGCGAACGGGACCTATTCCATGAAGAATGACCGCCTTGACGCGCTCCTGGGGATCAGGCCGCTGGAGACCCTTGACCGCGCCGTGGGCCTGATCCCGGTCATCGGGTGGCTCCTGGTGGGGGCGAACGAAGGGATGTTCGTGATCTACTGCCGGATGACCGGGAGCTTTGACGATCTCAGGGTGGTGCCGGCGCCCATGATAACCATAGCCCGCGGCATCGGCGATACGCTGCTGCGGACCCTGACCCTTCCTTATACTATCTTCACCAGGCCACAGAAGCTGATCCCGGGTCTCGCCGGCAGGCCCGACAACGAGCCAAAACGCGGAGCCGGCCCGTCCCGATCCTCTGTCAGAAGGTATACGCCGCGGTAACGATAATCCCGCCGAGCTGGTCGAATTTCGTCGTGTAGTTCTTGAAAAATTCCCGCGGCGACGCGCTCATCAGGGCAAAGGTCATGGCGTGGTATCTGCCGCCGATGGAGATCGTTGTCCGCGCCCCTTCGATATAATACGAAAGCAGAACCTCCTCGACGCTCTTGAAGGCCATGTGCGTGTTGACCTTCCTCTTCTCGAACTGTATGTATCTCTGCAGGGTGCCCCCCATGACATAGAGGGAGAGCCGTATCTGCGCCGTCAGGTTCTTCGCAAGCTCGAACGTCAGGTTCAGCCCCACGCCGGGGCCGCAGTCGTACTGGAAGGAGCGGAGCGAGCCCTGCAGGGGGATCGTGACGGGGAGGACGGGAGTGAGGTTGATCAATACCCGGTAATCGCCGAAAAACTTGTCCGCCTCCATGTTGACGGCGATGAAGACGCCGGCGTATTTCGAGGCCCGGTAATAGGCGCGCAGGTCCGCGTCGTACTTGTTGACCCGGTCGATCTCTGTCCTGGCGAGGTGCAGGCCGTCCAGGGCCGCAGTGGCGTTGTATGATCCCGCCGAGTACTGGTTGTGGAGCGCCGTGAGGAGGGTGAACGAGAGGTTCCACGTTTCGGATATTTTGTATCCCAGCACCGGTCCGTACAGCGCGCTCGAGTTCTCCATGAAGAAGGTGGTCTTGACAGGATATTTCCTGTCGAGCTGCTGCAGATAATTGGCCGCGAAGGGCTTCCACCAGCCATACATGACTGCGGCGCCGACGCTGAATTCGCCGGCCCTCACCGTGGTGCCTCCGGCGATTATTGATATGGCTACAAGGAGAATGAGAACGAGACGGAATTTTTTGTTCATGATCATGCCCCCTTGAGTTCGATGCTCTGACCCTACCATGGATAGATGGATAAATCAAGTTATATTCCGATCCGGGGGCAGAGATGCAGGGGGTCAGAGCAAAAAGGTGCAAGAAAATAACAAAAACTCTGTCCCCACTGTCCCACTTTGAAAAAAACAGTCCAGCATAAATTTTTTCAAATAATCAATTCTCATTCGTTATTATTCATAAACACGAAAAAGGAGAATTATATGCCTCGACCATTAAGAAATATTGCACAGGGATCAACCCATCACATTTTCAGCCGATGCCATGGCCGAAGAAACCTTCTTCAGGGTAAATATGGGAAAATATATTTCATTGAGGCCATCAACATGTGCCAGGAAAAATATGATTTTGAGTTAATTGCCGCAGAAATAGTGGCAAATCACATACACCTTATCATTAAAACATGTGAAGGAAAGGAAACAATTTCCCGCATCATGCAATATACTAAGGCAAGAATTGCAGAAAAATACAACAGGGCCATGGGAACAACCGGGGCTTTTTGGAATGAGCGTTTCGGATCGACCGTGATTGAAGAGGCGGACAATCCTGAAGAATATTTTTTATGGCTGTTGTGGTACATTGGGTATAATCCAGTGAGGAAAGGACTGTCGCGGGATCCGCGTAAAAATGATATTGGATTTATTAACTGTTATCTTGATAAAAATTACAAACCTCTTATCAAGATTACACTACATAATTATTTTCTCAAGCTAGGAAAAACCTTTGATGAATGCGTTAAGGCTTTTCTCTTTTATGAAGAGGCTTACCGTAAGAGGCTGGCTGTGTATTATAAATAAGATTATCAGGGGTCAGAGCCTCGAAGGAAGCCTGGAATAAAGCCACACCTCTAACACCTCCCCGGCCAGGTGGGGAGAGGCCGTATGGGGCACAGGTTTATTGCACCCCGCCATAATAACCGCTTTTGCCGGCCGCGCCGGGATTGCCGGCTGAAGCGCCTCCTGCCCCCCCGGAACCGTGATTTAGCGTAGGAGTTGAACCGGACAATATAATTCCGGAAGACCAACCGCCTTTATATATCGTAAAAGAGGGTCCTCCGGCGCCGCCGCCGCCGTGACCGCCGGTGCCGCCCTTTCCGCCATGGCCGCCATGGCCGCCGGCTCCGACTTCATCAGTATCAGCATTCCCGCCATTGCCGCCTTCACCGCCATCGCCGCCTTCACCGCCGTTGCTGCCTTCACCGCCGCCACCGCCGCTGCCACTGGTAATTGTGCAGTTTGTTATTGTTACAACCGAATCATTTAAAAAAATGCCGAAGGACGCGCCACCGCCGCCGCCGCCGTGACCGCCGGTCCCACCTGTGCCGCCGGCTCCGCCGCCGCCGCCGTTGCCAATACCATAATATTCAAATATAGGCAGCGAACCCGTAATAGGAACAGGTGTAGTCCATACCTGTTGCCCGCCTCCGGCGCCTCCACCGCCCCCGCCACGTCCATGCTGGCCATTCCCTCCATTAACACCGATCGATGTAAACCAGAGGCTGCCGGTGATTGACCCTCCTGAGCCACCGGTGCCATTGGTGCCAACGGAGCCGTTCAATCCATCACTTCCCGGAGAGCCATCGGTAGCGCTTTGCAATTCAATTACTTGAGTATATCCATATGTCCCTCCGGCACCTCCGCCCCCTCCCAGGGTAAGGGATCCAACCAATCCATTATTACCGGCAGAACCGTTTTCACCATTGATGCCATTTCCTCCATTGCCGCCTCCTGATCCGATACCAGATGCGCTACCGGCTCCTCCTGCAACATATTCATTGCAATCCCCGCTTATAACATCTGCAAGTGAGCAGCCACAATCATCAATTCCATCCGCTCCTGTCCCACCTTGTCCGCCATTACCGGCCTTCTCAATAGTTGATCCATTCAATCCAGCAGCGCCATTCCCGGCTGTTATAATGCAATTTTTCAATTCCACCGTGCTGTTTATCAGCCTTACCCCATAGGAGCCATCCCCTCCCGTCGTGGCATTGGCGCTGGTGATGGTTAATCCATCGACGACAATGCCATTAACGGCGTTACCATCAACCGCGATGGTTCCGCCCTGAATAGTGGTCGTATATAAGGGAGTTACTGAGGACTTAAAAGTGTCCCGTTCCCATGTGGATGGATCAAAACCTCCGAAGAGGCTTACACCGTCGGCCAATGTCACGCTTTCATTATATGAACCCGCGCTCACGTACACATCGCTTCCGGCAGACCGGGCAGCGATCATGGCCGCACCAATGGTCTTCAAAGGCCTGGCGTGGGTGCCTTCGTGGGTGTCATCGCCCGTTGTCGCCACATAGATCCCGGCCCCGCCTTTTTTCATGACAAAAATATATACGCGGTCGGCAAAGCTGTCGCCGGAACCGTCATCGACCCGCAGATCATAGGCGATCGTGCATACCTCCAGCGGAGCGGTGATGGAGGGATTGCTCCCGGTAAGGATGCCGGTCCCGATCGTAGGACCGTATATCTGGGTCCAGGTGTACGTCAGTATGTCATTTTCAAGATCTGAGCTGCCGCTCCCGTCCAGTGTCAGGGTATCGCCGATGGTCACCTCCCGGTCGACGCCGGCATCGGCCGTGGGTCCGTTATTGACGGCAACGTCCACGGTCACCGTATCAGTGGCGGAAGCAGACCCGTCATTGACGGTTAGCAGTATCTCATAGGTCCCGGCCGTGTCAAAGGTGAAGGACGTGGCCGCGCCGGACGGTTGTGAGAATGAAAAATTGCTCCCTGTTGGCTGATATCTCACCGTCCATGAATAGGCGAGATCCTTTCCTTCGGGATCGCTGCTCTCCGATCCATCCAGGTCGACGCTACCCTTCAATATGCTGACCCTCTGGTCGGGGCCGGCATCGGCGACCGGCGTGGCATTTCCTCCAAGCAATGACGGAATCAGGACCAGGCCTTGGCTCTTTTTTTCATTATCGCATTCTGTAACAATGCCGCAGGCTATGATCAACGCCAGTGTTGTGAGTTTTTTTCCGTAATTCATAGGGTTTTCCCCTTATTCTGTTCCCATTATCCGCCATGCTGGCCGGAATCACCGGCATCGCCCGCGTTGCCCGACGACGCGCCCCCTGACCCCATGGATCCATAGTTCAATGTTGTGTTATCAGTATTAATTACCGCAAACCACCCTACTTTATATATAGAGAAGGAGGGGCCTCCGGCGCCGCCGCCGCCGTGTCCGCCACGGCCGCCTGTCCCGCCTGCGCCTCCAGCTCCGGCTCTGCCAAGATTTTCATAGTCATCACCCGTTCTATCGCCGCCGGCGCCGCCTCCTCCGCCTGGTCCGCCAGGGCCGCCATTGCCGCCTTTCCCGCCATTGCCGCTTGAGATGGTGCAGTGAGTGACCGTTACGATGGATTCGATCATGAAAAGACCGAAAGACGCGCCGCCGCCGGCTCCTCCGGGAGCGCCGCCTCCGCCGCCTCCGCCGGCGCCTCCTCCTCCTCCGGGACCTTTCTCATAACCGCCCTGAGTGCTCCCGCCGCCTCCTCCGCCGCCGCCTCCGCCCTGGCCCGGACCGCCGTCTTCTCCCGCGGAACCGACTGATGAAATCCATTTACCGTTTATCACCGAGCCCGATGATCCGCCCGCGCCGTTAGTGCCCGCCGGTCCGGTTGCGCCGGTGTTCCCATTGTTGCCGTCCTCGCCGTCATGGTCATAAAAATAATCGGACCTGCCTCCCGTACCGCCCAGGCCTTGGCCCATGGATTCGAGGAGACCTGTTTTACCGTTATTTCCGTTATAAATGTCGCCATACCCGCCGATTCCTCCCTTGCCGCCGGTTCTTCCCACGTCAGATACGCCGCCGGCTCCACCCCAGCCCCATTCGGTGTCGTTCTCGCCATAGTCAAAATAACCGCCGTCATTGCCCGGCCCGCCTTTGCTTCCTGCGGCGCCGGTTGCTCCCGGAGCGGTGATATTCGCTCCATCACGGCCCGGTGCTCCATTTCCCGCCGTGATGGCGCAATCGTTGATCGCAACGGTGCTGTATTTCAGGCGCACCGCGTATGAACCCTCTCCATAACCGACGGCGTCGGCGCTATTGATAACGATACCATCGAGTACGAGATTGCCGACCCCGTTTCCATCAACGGCCGTGGTTCCGCCATGTATCGTCGACTGATATGACGATGTATCGCGTTCCCATGTCCCATGAAGAAAACCGCCGTATATGCTCACGCCATTGGCAAGCGCCACGCTTTCCCCGTAGTCCCCGTCGCTCACGTACACATCATATCCCGCCGCATTGGCCGCGGTTATCGCCCCCTGGATCGTCTTCTTGGGAGCCGTCCGTGTCATTCCATCGTTGGCATCGTCTCCAATAGCTGTTGACGCGTATATGCCGGCGCCGCCCTTTTCCATGACATAAATATATACGCGGTCCGGAGCGGAGTTACCACCGCCGTCATCGACCTGGAGATCATAGACGATGGTGCAGACTCCCGATGGCGCGGTAAATGTCGGGGTTGCGCCGGTCAGCGTGCCCGTGCCGATGGCGGGACCGCTGACCTGGGTCCAGGTATAGGCAAGGGTATTGTTTTCTGGATCGGTGCTGCCGCTGCCGTCCAGGGTCACGACATTGCCGGCGGTAACCTCCTGATCGGCTCCCGCGTCGGCGGCAGCGGCGACATTGGTCCCGACGTTGACGGTCACCAGGTCCGACGCGGAGCGCGAACCGTCATTCACGGTAAGCCTGATTTCGTAGGTGCCCTCGAGATCGAAGCTAAGGGTCGTCGTTGCTCCGGCACTGTTCGAAAAAGAAGCGGCGCTTCCCGCGGGCTGAAATACCAGGGTCCACGCGTAGGTGAGGTCCTTGCCTTCGGGGTCATGGCTCCCCGATCCATCGAGATCGACGCTTCCGGAGGTCCCTGAAAACAGATATGTCGTCCGGTCAGCGCCCGCGTCGGCTACGGGCGCCTGGTTGGGTATAAATTGATTCAAACCCAGCATCAATCCACGATAATCACGCTCACCGCAATAAGCCATGAAGAAACTGGCTGCTATTACGGCGATTGCGGCGCACAATTTCCTGAATTTCATCGCATGTTCCCCGGTTTTAATTACTGTCACCGCAATAACCGTCATGGCCCTGGTTTCCGGCTGAGCTTCCCCCCGTCCCTCCGGATCCGGGATTTACCCTTGTGATTGTAATAATTGCTATAGATGTTCCGTTTTTATATGTCACTATTGACGGGCCTCCGGCGCCCCCGCCGCCATGGCCGCCGGCGCCACCATTCCCTCCGGCGCCGCCATTGCCGCCGCTGCCGCTCGTAAGATCGCAATTTGTAACAGTTACTACCGAATCGATCAGGAGCAGGCAGATAGAGGCTCCGCCGCCGCCGCCGAGGCTGCCGCCTTTTCCTCCGGCGCCTCCACTACCACCACCACCGCCGCCATTGCCTGTGCCATCAACGGCGGCATGGATTCCTGGCCACACGTTTTGACCGCCGCCACCGCCGCCTCCGTTTCCCGGTTCGCCATCAATTCCGGCACCACCGGGAGTTGAAACCCATAGATTGCTGATAATTGACCCTGAAGATCCTCCTGATCCACTGGAGCCATTGGTGCCTTTGGCTCCAGGGCTGCCGGCATACCCCGTTCTCCCCCTGGAAGTCGAGGCGCCTCCGTCCCCTCCCGGTGTTACAGGACTGCCGCTGCCATTGAGTCCGTAACTGCCGTCATTGCCGTTATTTTCGTCGTATCCGCCGGCTCCGCCGTTGCCACCATTACTGCCCGCCGGGGACGCGCCGCCTGCTCCGCCATAGGCATCTATCTCGCTATCCTCCCGTCCTTCTCCGCCCTGCGATCCGGCGGAACCATTGGCGCCGGCGGCGCCGTCCGCTCCATTCTGGCCCGGAGCGCCGTTGCCGGCCGTGACAATGCAATCATTAAACACGACGTTGCTGTTTATCAGGCGTACTCCATAGGAGCCTCCGCCCGCCGCCGTGGCGTTGGCACTGGTGACGGAGAGGCCGTCGATAACACAATTATTCACGGCATTGCCGTCAACGGCGATGGTCCCTCCCTGCACGCTGCTACGGAACGATGTGATGTCACGCTCCCACGTGGTATGGAGAAAGCCGCCGTAGATGCTTACCCCGTTCGCCAGGGTCAGGCTTTCCCCGTAGTCCCCGTCGCTCACGTACACGTCGGCGCCCGCCGCCAGGGCAGCGGTAATGCCAGCCTGGATCGTTTTTTTGGGGGCTGCGCGAGTCATGCCGTCATTGGCGAAGTCGTCGCCGGTTGTCGATACGTATATGCCGGCACCCGACTTTTTCATAACGAAAATATACACCCGATCAGACAGGCTGTTTCCCGATCCGTCATTTACGGAAAGATCATAGACGATGGTGCAGGCTTCCGATGGGGCGGCAAAGGTGGGATTGGCGCCGGTGAGGGTCCCGGCGCCGACGGCCGGACCGCTTACCTGGGTCCAGGTGTAGGTGAGAGAATCGCCTTCCGGGTCCGTGCTTGCGCTCCCGTCCAGCACCACGATATCGCCGAAACCGACTTCCTGGTCCGGCCCGGCGTTTGCCGCGGCGTCGGTGTTGTCCCCCACGTTCACGGTCACCAGGTCAGAGGCCGTGCGCGAACCGTCGCTCACGGTGAGCATGATCTCGTAGGTTCCCGCGGTGTCAAAGGTCAGAGTCGTCTTGACATTGGCCGGGTCGGAAAATGAAGCGGCGCTTCCCGACGGCCGGTGGACTATTTCCCATGAATAGGAGAGGTCCTTCCCTTCAGGATCAAAGCTTTTTGATCCGTCCAGGTCGGCGCTCCCGGTATAGAGGTAAATATTTTTATCGGCCCCGGCTTTTGCTACCGGCAGCTGGTTGATTGACATGACGGGTCCCTGCAGCAATCCCTGCTTCTTGTCCGCGCCGCATTGGACCAGTATCCCGCAGGCCATGACGGCCGCGATCACTATGAGTTTATAACGGTATTTCATGGCGTTTTTTTTGAATGTGCTTAATCATTCTGCCACAGTGCCGTAAAAAATTCACCCGCATTCTCACAGGTCATTGTCCCGTTTCAAATTTTCCTTTTTCAGAACTTCCTCTTTAAGGGTTTCCTTTTCATTTTTATCATCATGACTCCGCAGCATGACATTCGTTCTGGACTTTTCCAGCCTGTACATCACTCCGACGGACAGATATCCCGCAAGTGAATTCATGTAATCAAGCCTGTGGCGCGGTACAGACCATTCATAGAACATCCCCCCTTCGAAAATAAAGGACAGTGTTTCCATTACATGGTAATTCAATCCCAGGACGATTCCGGGAGAAAAGAGGCGCGGGATCACAATGTTGATATCCCTGCTCCAGAGGTTGTTCGGATAATAGACCGATGATATGCTGACTCCGGCCCAGGCGCGGACCGACCTGTTGCGGAAGAAGGCGAATCCCACTGTATTTTTGAGGCTCAGGCGGAAGGCGTGTCCGTGGGTCAGGGGAGGCACGTAGTTATATTCCGCCCAGATGATGTCGGGCGGCCGGGGATATCTGAATTCGTCGAATCCCACCTGGAGCCTGTAATTTACCAGGGAATCGCCGCCGGGGCAGGTATCGAATACCAGCCCGGCGCCGTAGAGATAATTCATGCCCCTGAAATAGAAATCCAGGTACACGGGGGCGGACGCGTACAGGTAATATTTCTTTAACCGCGATTCCCCGATTCCGCCGTTGAAATAGACGCCGAGGCCGTAGGCGGATAGGGGCTGCGAAGAGACAAGCAGTATAAAAAAAGCGAGTGGAGTCAGTAAAAGTTTATTCCGCACAATGGCACCCCTGCTCTGAGTTCTAGGCTCCCTTGACAGATATGCCCCATCGTGAGGACTGAACAGACCTCCTCCTTTTTCGGATAATACAGGGAAGTTGCAATAGAGCATGCATAATGTTATGAAAAATTTGACAAAGCCCACCCACAAGGGCCTATTATAATTAAGCTACAATAGGTATTCCAATAAATCAATAGGCCGGGAATGAACGGTGCTTCAGGGGGAATGAATGGTGCGTGTTTATTGCATTTTTTTTCTCAGGGAATCCAGGAAAGCCGCTCCCACCGGGAGCTCTGTTTCGTCATCGTCCCTGAGGCGTACGCGGTAACGGCCTGAAATCATGTGGGAAAGGCTGTGGATGTATCGCAGATTTATTACATGGCTTTTATGGATCCTGCCAAAGAGGTCCGGCGGGAGGCGGTCTATGATATCCTTTATAAGAACGGGAACCTCTGTATCCCCTTCCACGGTGTGGAGCACGCAGTTTTTTGAATGGGACGTGATATATATTATTTCTTTAAATATAAAGGAATAGACCCTGTCCCGGCCGCGGATGGTGATGCCCTCCGTGGCGGATTTCCGTATGCTTCTGATCTTCAGCATGGTGCCCACGCGCGCACGGAGCTCGCTTACCCGGAAGGGCTTCACGATGTAATCGTTGGCCCCGGCATTGAAGGCCGCGTTGATGTCGGCCATCATGTTCTTCGCCGTGAGCATTATCACGGGAAGCTCTTCCGGGGGCCGGCTGAGGCGTATCCTCCTGCACACGTCATACCCGGACATGACCGGCATCATGATGTCCAGGAGGACCAGGTCGACGGGCTCTCCGCTCTCGATGATGTTGAGGGCGTTGACGCCGTCCAGGGCGGTTTTCACGACGCATCGCTTTGCTTCAAAATAATTCTGTACGACCCTGACGCAGACCGGATCATCATCAACAACGAGAATCACCGGGTTATCGGTAAAGGCGCCGTTACTCGCTCCGGCGGAAAGCCCGACCGGCGTACCGTCCGGCGTCGCCGCGGCCAGATCGGCGATTATCTCGATCTCCTCCGTTTCGGGGGCCGCCTCCTTCGACGCCGGCAGGGTGAAAATGAATACCGATCCCCCATCCCGGCCCGGTTCCACCTGTATGGCGCCGTTATGGAGCTCGATGATCTGCTTTGCTATGGCAAGGCCCAGGCCGGTGCCGGGATACAGGCGGGTATCGTTTCCATCAACCTGCCGGTAGGGTTCGAATATTTTCTCCCGGTATTCCTCCGGGACCCCGATGCCCGTGTCCGATACGCGCACTTCGATCATGGTCCCGTCTTCATCTTCGCCGCCGGTCCCGTGGATGATGCGGGCCGACAATTCAATCGTCCCGCTGATCGTGAACTTGACGGCATTCCCGACCAGATTGCACAGCACCTGCCGGATGCGGTCTTCATCTGCGTGCGCGGCGGGGATATCCGGCCTGATGCTGTTTATTAAGGCCAGGTGCTTCCCGGCGGTCAGGGGCATCGAAAGCCTGATCACCATCTCGGCCAGGGAATGCAGGTTCACCGGCTTCTGGTTAAGGCTCAGTCCCTCGTCCTGGATTTTCGCCAGTCAAGGATGTCATTGACCATGTTCGCAAGGCGATGTCCGCTCGAGGCGATGAGGGAGAGGTTTTCACGCGCTTCAGGGGACATGCTGCCGGCGGCGCCTTCCAGCATGGACTCCGACAGGCCTATCATGCCGTGGAGGGGAGTGCGCAGCTCGTGGGACGTGGTGGCGAGGAACTGGTCCTTGAGCCGGTCCAGGTTCCGGAGGGTGATGTTCTTTTCGGCGAGGTCCTTCGACAGCTCCTCGACCCGCCAGAGGGCCCTGGAATACCTCCGCGAGATGACGATGGTGATGACGATGCTGAGCATGACGACCCCGTACTGGGTAAGCGTCGTGGTGTTGACGACCCACATGGCGTACAGTATATCATTGACAGCCCCGATGAACACGGGCGTGAAACCAAAGATAAACAGTATGGCATCTTCCCTCCGCTTTATTATTACTTTGGCCAGCACATAGGCATTGTATATAATAAGGATGAAGCCCAGGAAATAATAGACTTTTATCAACTCTTCCGCCGTTTTGAAATCCACAAAAAGAAGCACGGGAACATGCAGGACGGCCACGATCTGATAAAACCTGACGAAATATATCGACATGTCATCGGGAAACAATGACTTGACGGTCATCAGGATAAAAGGGACGTAGATGACGATAGTAATATAATTCAGATAATAGGGGTACCGTGGAATAGTCAGGCCATCGGGCAGCAGGGGGAATTGGTGATTGAGCGTATTAATGGCCAGGATAAGACAATACGTCCCAAAATAAAGGGAGGCCGAATCCTGGCGACGAAAAAAATATGACAGTATATTGATGACGGACGCGAAGATAAGCAGGCCGAAAAGGACCATGTCGATTGTGTAACTTCGCTTCATGTTTTGCTCGAAGTTCGCGTTATTTTCCAGCAGGATGGACCGGTCGATGCCACCCGATCCGTAATCGCGGTTGAACACCTGGATGATGATCTCGTTCGTTCCTTCGTTCATCGTGAAGGAGGAATTTCTTTTATTATGAATGAATATATAATTCTCCGGGACTTTCGAGGTCTCGTCGATCGATCCCCGTTCGTCGACCAGCTTCTTGTTGATCCAGAGCCGGTACGCCGAGTAAACGCGCTGGATGGTCACGGTTTTCAGCGTCGCATCCCCACCGCCGAGAATCCGCAGGCGATAAGTCGCCTGTCCATCGCCCGGCAGTGCGGCGCCCTTCACGATGCGGTTTTTCCATAATCCGGGTACGGTCATGTACCCGCAATCTTCCCGGGCAGCTGACGGGGTGATATCAGAGGGCTTGAGAAGCCTGTTCCAGTAGAATTCCCACTCGCCGTCAAGGGTGACGCCGCCGTCTTTGTTAAAGTCCCATCCCCTGAGATCGATGACGCCCCGGTGCGCAACGGGTCTCGTTTTCCCCGCCGGATTATAGCCGCATCCGGTCATGGCCCCGGATGCCAGGCAAAAAAGGAGGCACAGGTAAGGAAGAATCCTTGCTGGCGAAACGGAAGAATCCATACAATGATGAAAAAATGAAAGAGCAGGGGTGTCAAGACATTTCAGACAGTGAGCATGGCCGTGTCGTGCCCCCTTCTCTCTGTATCGTCCTCCGGCGGCAAGGACTTTCAACTCAGAAATGCAGAGAGCGCCGAAGGATCCGAAAACTCAGTGTTTCTCCGCGTCCTCCGCGGCTGTGTATTGATTAGAAGAAATCAGTATTGTGAGGGATTTTGCCGGTATTTATTTAAGACATAATCCGTAAAGATATATATTAATAGATAAAACAAGAATTTTTCTTGAAATAAATACGCCCTCTGTGACTATTGGTTCACCTTTCTGCTGAAAGCGGGCGCCTCCCGGCGCCGGGCATTTCAGCTACAATAACCAGAGGGAGGAGCACATCATATGGTAACCTATGAGCTCACGGTCATTCTCAGAAATAAGGAGACGGAGTCCCTTATCGAGAAGACCAAGGAAATCCTGACCAAGCACGGTACGCAGGTCATCAGCGACAATTCACTGGGCATCAAGAAGCTGGCATACCAGATAGACGGGGAAACCCAGGGCTATTATCTCTTCATGAATGTCCAGATACCGCCTGAGTCGGTGAAAAAGATCATCAGTGAATTCAGGCTGAACAGCGACATCTTAAGATATCTCTTCGTCAAGATCAACAAGGCGGCGACCGCCTAAACAAGGAGGCATTCCATGGCCAGTGATCTGAACAAGGCGATACTCATTGGAAGGCTCACCAGGGACCCGGAGCTCCGGTACACCCAGAGCGGAACGTCGGTGTGCAGCTTTTCCATCGCCAACAACAGGACCTACGTCGCCGGCGGCGAAAAGAAGGAGCAGGTTTCGTATTTCAACTGCGTCGCCTGGGCGAAGACCGGCGAGGTCATCGCCGAGTACTGCAAGAAGGGAAAGCGCATCGGCATCGAGGGGCGGCTCCAGCAGCGGTCCTATGACGACAAGGACGGAAACAAGCGGCAGATCGTGGAGATCGTCGTGGATAATTTCCAGTTCCTGGACGCGCCCGGCGGAGGCGGCAAGGAGGCTCCCATGGACATGCCTTCGTCGTCCAGCGAGCCTTCATCGAGCAACACGGACAATCCGTTTTCCGACGAGGACATCCCGTTTTAGTGCTGTAGAAATAATCATCCATCATAATAATTGAGAGGAATACATCATGTCAGACACCATAGATAACGAAAAGACCGAAGGTCAAACAACTGAAGCGCCGGCAGAGCAGGCCGCACCGGCAGCTGAAGCGGCACCGGCAGCACCGGAGAGACCGGCGGGCGACAGGCCGCAGAGGGATTCCCGCGAGCGTGGCGACCGTCCTCCCCGCAGGGGCCGGTTCGGCGACGGCGAGCGCGGCGACCGCGAAGGCGGCTCTCCTGAAGGCGGGATGCGGGTTCCCCGTTTCAAAAAGAAGGTGTGCATCTTCTGCCAGGACAAGAACGCCTCCATTGATTACAAGCGGCCTGACATCCTCGAGCGGTTCATTACCGACCGGGGCAAGATACTGCCGCGGCGGGTCACCGGCACCTGCGCCAAGCACCAGCGGATCGTGGCGCGCGAAATCAAGCGCGGGCGGGCCATAGCCCTTCTGCCCTTCGTGGAGCAATAAGTTCCGTGATTGCGGTTCTGGCTGCCGCGGTCGGGGCCCTGATGCTGATGGTCGGCTCCGCGTACCTGTATTACCGGCTCGAATGGATATCGCTGGTCATATTCGTGGTCCTCATCGTATCGATGGTGCTGATTTCCGGCAGGGTGGCGGACCTGCCCCTGGTGGTGGCCCCCTTCCTGCTTGGCGGCGTCGGCGGCTATACCTTTAAGAACGGTAAGAGTTTCGAGTTTTACATTTTGACGACGTCCATCGTTCTTTCAGTTGTCGTGAGCGGTTTTTTCTATTACCTGACCTTCTACCAGAATGTCGATTTTATCGGCCTCCTGAGGGTCGAGCTGGTGAGGGTCCTGGAGATGGGCGGCGCTCCTGCTGACATCAAGCGGCAGTTCATGGCGGAGTTCGACGCTTCGCGTAACGATATACTGGCCCGGGTTCCCTTTTCATCATTCCTGAACGTGATGGTGATATCCGGAATCGGGTTCCTGGTAATGGGACGCTTTCTGACGCGGACGGCGCAGGCCGCGGCGGTGGAGGGCCTGGAATCGTTCCGGCTGAACGATTATTTCATATTCGCGCTGATAGGGGGCCTGGCGGCCTATTTACTTATTGACAAAAGCGAATATTTGATACTCCATAGTGCCGGTCTGAACATCGCGCTCATCGCCGCGCTGCTCTATTTCGTGCAGGCGCTTGGACTGATAAAATTTTTTCTGATACAACGGGGACTGCCCGGCTACTTCCTTCCCCTGGGGCTGACGGTAATGCTGCTCACGGGGATATGGGTCGCGCTCTTCCTGTTCATCATGCTCGCCGGGCTCGGCGCGCTGGATGTCTGGGCCGATTTCAGGAAGCGGATAACCGCCGGTCCCGGCAACAAGGACATTGAATAAGAATTTTCACATACAAGGAGCATGAAATGAAGGTCATATTACAAAAAGATATACCCAACCTGGGCGACGCGGGCGACATCAAGGAAGTGTCCCCCGGCTACGCGAGGAACTATCTCCTGCCGAGGAAACTGGTCATCGAGGCCAACGAATCGAGCAGGCGCGCGATTGACCATCAGAAGAAGCTGGTCAAGATCAAGAAGGAGAAGCGGAAGAAGGAGAGCGAAAAGCTCGCCGGTAACATCAACGGCCTTGAGCTGCAGATCGCGGTGCAGGTCGGGGAAGAGGGAAAGCTCTTCGGTTCCGTCACCGCCATGGACATCGCCAAAAAACTGAAGGAGAAGGGGTACGAGATCGACAAGAGGAAGATCGTGATCGAGAACCCCATCAAGCAGGAAGGGGAATACACGGTAAAAATCAAACTGGACGAAGGGCAGGCTCCCACGATAAAAGTCATCGTGTGCAAGGAGTAATGCATGCTCGCCGAAAAGCTTCCCCCGCAGGATGTTGAAACAGAAACAGCCTGTCTGGCATCGGTACTGCTGAGCAGGGAAGCCCTCTACAAGGTAATTGAAATCCTCCAGCCGGAGGATTTTTACCTCGATAAACACCGCATCATCTTCGGGGCGGTCGCGGAACTGCTCCAGAAGGACCTTCCGGTCGACCTCACCACCGTGAAGCAGCGCCTCGTGGACCGCGGCGTGTTCGAGAAAATAGGGGGCGACCCCGCCCTGGTCGAGCTTTACCGGGCCGTGTCCACGTCGGCGAACGCCGAGTTCTACGCCAGGCGCATCAAGGAGCTCTCCCTGCGTCGGCGCCTCATCGAGGTTTCGTCGGAAGCGGTCGAGAAGTGCTACGATATGTCCCTGGAGACCGAGGAACTGGTTGACCAGATCGAGCGCGACATCTTCGATGTCACGGAAAGGCGCATCACCGCGGACTTCAGGCCGATCGAGGACGTGCTCCACGAGACCATGAACAATATCGGGAACTGGTACGAGACCAAACGCGTCGTCACCGGCGTCGGCTCCGGGTTCCGCAAGCTCGATGAAATGCTCACCGGCTTCCACGCCGCGGAGCTCATCATCATCGCGGCCCGCCCCGGCATGGGCAAGACCGCCCTGGCCCTCAATATCCTCAACCACATTGCCTTAAAAGAGAAGAGGCCCGTGCTCTTTTTTTCCCTTGAAATGCCCGCGACCCAGCTGGGCATGCGGATGCTCTGCATCGAGACCATGATCGACTCGCAGCTGGTGCGTACCGGGTACATCAAGTCCGAGGACATGCACAAGCTCATCGAGACCACGAGCAGGCTCTCGAAGGCGTCCATCTTCATTGACGATTCGCCCTCGTCGACGGTTCTCCAGATGCGGGCCAAGGCGCGGCGCCTGGCGCAGAAGCACAAGAACCTGGGCGTCATCATCGTCGATTACCTCCAGCTCATCACCGGCACCAACCCCCGGGTCGACCGCCACCTCCAGATAGCGGAGATATCGCGCTTCCTGAAGCAGCTGGCCCGCGACCTGGAAGTGCCGGTGATCGCCCTCTCCCAGCTTTCCCGGCAGGTGGAGCACCGCACCGACCAGCGGCCCACCCTGGCGGACCTCCGCGAATCGGGCGCCATCGAGCAGGACGCCGACGTGGTCATGTTCATCTACCGCGAGGAGAAGGTGAAGAAGGAAACGGAGCGGCGCGGCATCGCCGATGTCATTGTCGCCAAGCAGCGCAACGGCCCCGTGGGCGAGGTGCCCCTGATGTTCTGGGAGAAGCACACCCGCTTCGGCGACCTCGAAGAGGTGCACAAATACGAACCGGTGGGCCCGGACTATGAAGTTCAGTGACGCCAGGGAAGCGGCCCTCACTCTGTTCGAGGGCCTGGGACGCTACGGCCTTTTTTTCCGCGACACCATCATGTGGATGTTCCGGCCCCCCTTTGACGCGAAGAACATCATCATCCAGATGGTGGAGATAGGGTACAAGTCGATACCGGTCACGGCGATCACCCTTTTCTTCACCGGCATGGTCATGGCCTTTCAGCTGGGACGGGTCATGGATTCGCTCATGTCCGGATCCTCGATCTTCGTCGGGAGCGGCGTCACCATCTCCATGTTCCGCGAGCTCTGCCCGGTCCTCACGGGCCTCCTGCTGGCGGGGAGGGTGGGGTCCTCCATAGCGGCGGAGATCGGGACCATGAAGGTCACCGAGCAGATAGACGCCCTGCGGACCCTGGCGGCGGAGCCGGTCCAGTACCTGTCGGTGCCGCGCTTCATAGCCTGTCTGGTGATGACGCCGGTGCTCACCTTCATAACGGACGTCGTGGGCGTGCTGGGGGGCGCCTTCATCGCCTTCTTTTCCCTCGGCATTACCGCGGACAAGTACGTGGACAACATCCTCCAGTACACCAGCCTGAGCGACCTCACCACGGGCCTGGTCAAGTCGGTCTTCTTCGGCATGGAGATAGCCATCATATCCTGCTACGAGGGGTTCCACACCACGGGAGGCGCGGAGGGAGTCGGCAGATCCACCATCCAGGCGGTGGTCAAGTCGTCGATGGCGATCCTTATTTCCGACTATTTTCTCACCTACCTCATCAGGTTTTTCGAATAGGGCGGGGGATTTTCATGAAGGATAAGAGCAGGTACCTGAAGCTGTTGAAGGAGGCGGGGATCGGGGAAACGGTCATGGACGCCATTGAGTCCGTGGACAAGCCCCGGTTCTTCGACAGGATTTTTGCGGAACAGGTCTATACCCTTGACCGGATCCCCATAGGCGCCGGCCAGAAGAGCGACGACCCGGTCGCCATGGCCCGGATGATCGGCCATCTCGATATCAAAAAGGGAACGCGCGTCCTCGAGGTGGGCACCGGCTCGGGCTATTCGACCGCCGTGCTGGCGACGCTGGCGAAGGAGGTCGTGACCATCGAGTTCCACGAGGACCTGGCGCGCCTGGCCAAGGAACGCGTGATCGGCGAAGGACACCGCGGGGTGAGGTTCTACGCCGGGGACGCCACGGACTTCGACGGCCCCCTGGGGGACTTTGACGCGGTCATCGTCTTTGCGGCATGCATGCGCACACCCTACTTCCTGATAAACACCGTGAAGCCGGGCGGTGTCGCCGTGTACCCGATGGGACCGGCGCACCAGCAGCAGATCGCGTGCTTCACCAACAACGAGGAGGCGCGGAAGGTTTCCGATAATTTCAGATTTTACGAGATGTGCTCCTTTGATTCGATCCGCGGCGTGTACGGGTGGGTCGACCAGGGCGAGCCCGTGCCAGACCATGAACCGGAAGAGCGGGGAGTGCCGGAAAAGTCGGAAGAACAATAATGCCGGTCAGTACCTGCCCCAGCGGCGGGGGAACTGGAACCTGTTGACGTTGAGGGTGTCTTCCTCCATTTTTATTATGCCGGCGTTGGCGCCGAAGTATTTTTTACGCGCTTCGTCGAGCTTCCGCTCGCGCTCGGCTCCGGTGTGGTTCGCCACGATCTCGCTCCGCTCCCTGGTGTAGGCGGGGGCGTTCTCCCACATCCGGTCCATGGCCGCGTCAACTTCCGCCATCTTCCGGACAACGTCTTCCTTCATGCCCATCGACTGCCGCAGGTCCTTCAGGAACCGGGCCCGTTCATCAGGCGCCATGCTGCCCAGGTCGGACTGCACCGATTCCATCTCGAGGAAGTTGTTGACCAGCTCGTAATTCCGGACCATGATCTCGTCGTCGCTTTTCCCGGAGGATATGTCCGACGATTCGGGGTACAGGCTTTTCGCGAAGGCGCTGAAGGCGCGCATCTTGTCGTACGGCGACAGGTCGCTCCTGCCGTCAAGCCTGCCGAGCATGTCGGATATCTTCCCGGCGGTAATCTCCCGGTCCCATATCTCCTCGTACTCGGGGCCGAAGATCTCCCGCCTTTTGGACATCATCGCCTCCTTCCGGTCATCGGGGCCCATGGCCTGGAGCTCGCCCCGGTGCTCCTTCAGGTAGTTGTTGAATTCATCGAGCTTTTCGATCTTTTCCATGAGCTCCGTCGAATATTCAGAAAATTCCGCGGCAATGACCGCCCTGATCCGATCCTTCCAGTCATAGGGGTTTTTCCTTTTCAGGTGCCGTATCAGCCCGCCTACCAGGCGGATCTGCATCCTCTTGTCGGAGAGTTTCTTCCCATACCGCTCCTTCATCATGCCGATGATCATTTCAATTTCAGGATCATCCGCTATGACCCGCTTCAGGTCCATATCCTCCCTGAAGATAGAAGTTAGTCCAAAAAAGTCCGGCAGTGACACGCCCTTGTCCGGTTTCCCGGGCCTTCCCGGGTCGCCGCCTGCAGGGGTAAAGGCGACCCTGGTCACCACGACAAGGACGGCGGTGATCCCGATGATCGTAATCGAGATGAGCAGCTTTTTTTTATTCACGTTCGTCTCCTCGAAATTTACCGTTTCATGCCGTAACGTCCCGCCGGGGGCCATCCGGCAAGTCTCTCTATCACGCCCCGGGTGATATGTCAATATATATCGGCCATGGAATCCGACGCGACCGGGGAGAAACTATTGCGGGGCATGTATGGCCGGTTATGGTACTACCCCGTCGTGGTTAAACGAAGGGGGCTGCCAGAGCAGCCCCCGTTGCAGCACGTGCCTTACTTGTATGCTCCCACCGCTTTCATCTTGTTGTATATCTTGGTGGCGAGGACCTTGCCGCCTTCGTTGGTGGGATGTATGCCGTCGGATTTTATATAGGTGGATTCCTTCCCGAGGAAATCAGCGCGAGGATCGATGAACCAGCACTCGGCCGGGGAAACGGCGCACGCGGCGGCAAGCTGGTCGTCGGCATAGACCACGGCCGGGTTCAGCTTGGTGCCGCCGTACAGGAGGGTCGTCAACACCCCCGCTTTCAGACGGTAGTAGCCGAGGTGGAATATGTTGTCAACGCCGTCATTGTTCATATCTTCCCAGAGCGCCTCGTCCTGGTCAAGAACGCTGTTGATGTAGGCCTTGCAGGCTGAAGATATGGTCGAAGTCGCCTGGCACGCCTGGCTCCAGTACACGTCCATCAGGATGTCGTTGCCGCCGCCATCCATGATGATGGTCTTGATGGTCGGCCGTGCGGCTATGGCCTTGTTGTACTGCTTTGTTATGTACGCCACGGTGTCGCCGCTGCTTGAATAGTCCTTGTACGATTTACCCGAAAGGGTTTTTAAATTGCTGTGGATAAAACCGTCCAGGTCAAAGATCGAGTCTCCCACTATGACTACGTCGAATTCGTTCGCAGTCGGGTTGGTCATGTTAGCTATGCCGCAGCCAAGAACCGCTAAAAAAAGACCGACTATGCATAATGCCACTACAAGCTTCTTCATGAAAAGTCCTCCTTATTGAGAGTAAATATGGGTTAATTCAAAGCACCATCATAAAAAACGTCCAGACGGTATATTATTATTATAGGGATTTTAATTTTAGACTGCAAGACATAATCAAATATTGTTGAAATTGTCCACTGTATACTGTCTTTATTAGACATTTTATGGTCTTTCAGGGGGCCAGAGCAGATAGATACTGAAAATCCAGATTTTAGAGGGAACCTGATCTATCGGGATTTGGATATTAGGGAATTAATACAAGTTGCTCTGACCCCAGGTCTTTCCGGGTCTTTGCTCTGACCCCTGTTAAACATGAACAATTGTTTACCGATAACGGCTGTAAAACGATAACAATCGGTAGTATGGTTTTCCCTGCCGTTAATTTCTTTCCGATTTCCTGTATTCCTGGGGGGTCATGGAGAGGTTTTTGCTAAAGGCGCGGTTGAAGGTGCGCAGGTTGTTGAAACCGACCTCAAAGGCGATATCGATAACCTGGCGGTCCGTGTCTCGGAGGAGCTTCACGGCCTCGTCGATCCTGAGGTCGATGATGTAGTCGTTCATCTTTTTCCCGGTGTATTCCGCGAAGAGCTTGCCGAAATAGTTGGGGCTGATGTCCAGGTGCGACGCCAGGCCGTCCCGGGAAATGTCCGAGGTGAAGTTTTCCCTGATATAGGCAACGGCCTTCTCGATCTTCTCCACGGCCGAGGCGGTGAGCACGGTTTTTTCCTCCCTGCCGTTTCCGGACGGTCCTCCATGGAGAGGGGAATGCGACAGTACGTCGGCGGAGCGGGAAAGGATCTCCCTGATCACGGCCATTTCCCGGTCGGGGATCTCGCCGATCATGGCTGGCTGTATCAGGCAGCACACGCCGGCGGAACCCCGGTTCGCCTCGAAGACTATGCAGAAGGGCGCGTCAATGTTCTGCGCGGGGTCCTCCGCCGCTTCATCGGTGCCGCCGTCCTGCCGGTCATGCCCTTTAAGGCCCATGGCAAGGGCGGCGGTTCGCTCAACGTCATCGAGGTCCACGCTGTCTTTTTCCAGTTTCGAGAACACCAGGTCCAGCTGGCGATGTTCCTGATCCAGGACGAAAAGGCACCCGCCCTCGGCGCCGCAGTATTCGAAGACCAGGTTCACCATGTAGAGGGCATCATGGAGCGTGTCGCCGCCGCCGTCGGCCGTCTTGCGGATGACCTTCCAGATGACGTCGCGGGCCGCCGCTGCCTGGACCCGGGCCTGACGGATCTTCTCGCGCTGGCGGTCGTACTCTCCCGCGAGAAAGCTGATGAAAATGGCCGCGGTGAAAAAACAGAGGATATACAGGAGCTCCTTGACCAGGGAGCCGGGCTGGTTCGCGTACAGGAGCGCGTACACTGAAACCGACGCCTGGACCACGGCTATGGACGCGGCCAGCAGGTACGACTCGAAGAGGTTCGAGTTGGGCAGCAGGAACGCCATGGCCATGAGGGCGAAGAGGAGGCCCGCGGAGCGTATCGTGCCGATCTGGTAGGTCCAGACCGCGTAGGTGGCGAGCCACACGATGAACTGGCCGGTGTAATGGCTCCGGGCGAAGCGGGGTGTGACCGTATCACGGGCACGGGCGATGGCGGCGAACACGACGGTAACGATGGTGACCCAGAGAAAAAGCCAGGCCAGAGCTGCGAACGATACCGCTGTGAGCTCTATATACCGCGCCAGCACGGTGATGAGGATCGATATGGTGTAGGCCGAGTAGACGTACAGGGTGTCCTTGACAATGATGCCCCTGCGCCGCCGGTTCCTGTCCGCCGCCGGCTCGTCGCCGGGAACCGGTATTTTCATCAGAAGGTTATCGAACATTCCAACCTCGAGAACGGGTCATTTAAGAATTGAAGAGCAGGCGTCGCGCAGTTGAGCCAGTTTGTTCTCCACAACATCCCATATTATCTTGTTGTTGATACCGAAGTACTGATGTGCCAGTATGTTCCGCAATCCCCTGATTTTATCCCATTCTATTTGCGGAAGTCTGTTTATGATTTCGTCCGGTAGTTTTTTGGCTGCCTCACCGATTATTTCCAGGTTTATGACGACAGCATCGATTTTTTTTATCATCATTGACAAAGGAAGTATAATCCATATCGCGGGTATATTTGAGGATTTTCGCAATTGCATCCAGTATATCGTCGGTGTATAGTTTATAATCCCTGGGCAAACCGGACCTCGTCCATGATATAGGGCTTCATGCGCGGTTTTATTGAATCAAACAGCACCAGGTCAACGGGATGGTTATATAATTTTTCAAGATAGAATTTCAGGTCCATATAATGGTCGAAAGATGCCTCGCTGAACTGCACCAGTATATCAATATCGCTGTTTTCCGATTGGTCATCTCTCGCGTAAGATCCAAAAAGCCCGATTTTTTCAACTCCGAATCTGATTTTTAAATCTTCTGCGTTGTTTTGCAGGACCGATAGAATCTGGTATGATGATAATAGTTGAACGCTCATTTTGATTCTCGCATCATATTATTGTCATAATCATAAAGCCATTGCAAGGTTACGTCAATTATTTTTCTGATGCGGGATGTCAGGCCCCAGGCCCGTCAGTTCTCCTGACCGCGATGAAGGTCACGTCGTCGCTCACGATCCGCTTTTTCCCTCCGAAGAGCTTCAGGAGCTCCGCGCCGCCCTCCTCAAGGCCGCGGCCCGCGTAGGCGCGGGGTATCTTTTCCATGAGAAGGTCACGCTCGACCATGTTCCCGGGGCGCGATTTCGCCTCCTCCATCTCCTGGAGGCCGTCCGTGGCGAGAAAGAGCATGTCGCACGGGTTGAAGGGATACGAGATTTCGCGAACCTGGCTTTTGTCCGACAGGCCCACGATGGGGTTCATGGGCTCTATCGGTGTCGCAATTCCATCGCGGAGCAGGTACTGCGGGGGAAGACCGGCGGTGGCGATCCTGACCGTTCCGGATTTCAGGTCGATGTCTGCAACGGCGCAGGCGAACACGATCTGCTGGCGGCCCCGCTCCGCGATGAAGCGCCGGTTAAGATAGCTGATGACAGCAGCGGGGGTGTCCATGACCTCCTTGACCGAGGCGTATTCAGAGAGGATCTTCACCGTGTTGAGGGACGCGGTGATGCCGTGGCCGGTGGCGTCGGCGAGAAACACCCGCATGACGCCGCCGCGGGGCTCGAAGATGTCGTACACGTCGCCGCCTATCTCCATCAGGGGCAGGTAGGTGACGCTTGTTTCAAGGCCGGCCGTCTTACCCGCGCCGGACATGAGCTTCGCCTGGAAGGCCCGGGCGATGGCCAGGTCGTCCTTGATGATCTTTTCCCATTCCGCCATCCTGAGCGCAGATTCCTTCAGGTCCACGCTGCGCTGGAACATGTTGCTGATGGCGTCCTTTTCCTTCCGGAGGCCGTTGACCACGGTCTTCTCCATGTCGAGCATCTGCTTGATGGCCAGCTGGTTCTCGATGCGCATCACCAGTTCATTGCGGTTGAAGGGCTTGGTCACGTAGTCGTTGGCGCCGGTCTTGAAGCCCCGGGCCATGTGGCCCGTCTGGTCAAGGGCCGTGACCATGATGACCGGGATGTAGCGGCCCACTTCCATCCCGCGGATGCGCTGGCACACCTCGTAGCCGCTCATGCCGGGAAGCATCAGGTCCAGGAGCACCAGGTCGATCTCCGTGTGCTTGAGGATGTCGAGGGCCGCGGGGCCGGTCATGGTGGTGATCAGCTTGTAGCTGCATTCGGCGCAGATGTTTTCCAGCACCCGGAGGTTAACCGGGTCGTCGTCCACGGCCAGGATGGTCGCCCGCGCCTGTTCCGGGTTGGCTGCGGTGACAAAGGTGAGGTGCTCCTTCACGGGAGCGACGGCGCCGGGCGCAGCCGCATCGCCGGCCTTTGAGACCCTGGTAATGCCCGCTGCCGGCGGCTCCAGGGGGAGCTCAAAGCAGAAGGTGCTCCCTTTCCCCGGCTCGCTCTCGGCCCAGATGCGTCCGCCGTGGAGCTCCACCAGGTGTTTCGTAATGGCCAGGCCCAGGCCGGTTCCCACCGTGTGGCGCGTCTCCGCGCTCTCCGCCTGGGTGAAGGGGCTCCAGATGCGTCCCAGGTCCTCCGGCGCGATGCCGGGGCCGGTGTCGGCCACGCACACGCGCACTGATCCGTCCTTCGACCCTGCCCTGAGCACCACCGATCCAGTGTCAGTGAACTTGATGGCGTTGCCGGCGAGGTTGAAGATGATCTGGTAGATGCAGTTCCGGTCCGCCTTTACGACAGGCAGCGGTCCGATCTCCGACCGGAGCTCCAGTCCCTTTTCGTCAGCCGAGGGCTTGAGGAGCGACAGGGCCGATTGAGCCAGGTCGCCGATGGACACTTCCTCGATGAAGAGGTCCGCCTTGCCCGCGCGGAGCTTGCTGAAGTCGAGGATGGAGTTCACCAGGCCGTTGAGCCGCGAGGCGCTGGTGCGGATCAGCTCCAGGTTCTCCTTCTGCCGCGGGTTCAGGTCCCCCAGGGCGCCGGTCTCCATGGACTCGGCGATCCCCATGATGCCGTGGAGGGGCGTGCGCAGCTCGTGGGTCGTGGTGGCCAGGAAGTCGTCTTTCATCCTGTCCAGTACCAGGAGATCGGAGTGGGCGGTTTCAAGGTCGGTGTGGACCTGGGTAAAACGTTGGGCCAAAGCAGAAGTAAACAATAAAGCCATGATGAAAAAGCTTTCCATCATTGGAGTTTCTATACGATAAATATTTAAAAAATCAAGAATGCCTAGTGCGGTGGTTGCTGTAATCAATATTATTCCGATGAATATACGGAATGCATATTTCTTTTTTTTGATAATGGAATATAAGGTAATTATAATTAAGTAAATAATAACAATATTGATGCTTGATATGTATGGCATGTAAAAATATTGATGAAAATAAAAAACACCACCGGTTAAAATTATTTCAAAAAAAACAAATATTAAATTGAAGAAATAATAGATAAGCAAAATTCTTTGGAAAATGTTTTTCGGTATATTTAAAAATGAATGTATGAATAAGATAAGACCGATCGGACATAGTATGGAGCCAATATAGGTTATAAGGTTATAAACTATTCGCGCATCAATTACATACAAGGAAAAGCCGGTAAAGCCGAACATCCATATGCACATTCCAAGAGAAAAAACCGTCATATAAAGATAATATCTTTCTGTTTTTAAATACAAAAAGTAAAACAAAAAGATTATAGCTATAAAAAATGAAACTGCACAAATCGCGTATGTCTTATTTGAATTAAAAAAAAACTTATTATTAATCCTGCTGTATGATCCAATAAATATAGGCTTGCTAAATCCACTTGTATTATCAAGCATTTGAGTTCGGACCGCAAGGAGATTATACCCATCTTTGATAAGGTTGTCAGGAATTCTTACAACACATGGTTTGCCCGGAATGGGAGGACTTTTTCCATTAATATTATAGTGGCGGGATTCATATATGAGATTTTCGTTGAAATAAAATTGTGCACCGCGGTAATGTATAGGAATATATAAGGCAATATCCCTGACTTTATTATTGATAAAAACCGGCAATCTGAACCATACATTGCCAAAGTGTTTCGAATACTGCTTGTTGTAATGCCATGGGTATTCTATAGGTAATGAGTCCCATTTGGATACATCTGCGTCTATATTTTTATTGTTCAAATTGTCGGTTGTTGTGAAAAACCACCGGCTCGTGATTGGTTGAATTGAATCTTGAGAGGATATCTGTATTCTGGTTTTATCTGTATATAAAGTGGCATTGTCCGCTGTTTTATTAACAATGGATAATGTCACTATAATAAATATTATTGTTTTAATCATTAGAAAGTTATATCATCTATTAAAGATGAACTAGTCGATGTTATACAGCTTAAGTGATTATATTACTAAAAAGTTAAATCAATATCCCTTTACATTTAAGTCTGCAATGTGAGGATTTTTCAGCATCCTTTCCTTGTTTTCATATAAACGCATGCATTCGTCATCGGTTACATGATATAATCCATTCCTGAAGTTTTTAAACCATTTTAAATAGTCTTCCATTGATGTTGCATCGTGGATCAATTGTTTGAATTTTTCTCTGATGTCTTCATCATGAGCCGAATCAATAATGAAATCTATCATTGTTTTAGTTTCCATGATAATTAATACTCTTTTTTATTTTTTACAAGATGCAAATATCTTGCTTTTTTTATTAATTACAAAGCCAATTGTCAATTATAATTTAATTACACATGATATCTTAATGAATAAAATTGCATTAATTTCACTTGGCGCCTGCAGAAAGGAATATCCTTATCAGCAGCATATGACGTATATAACGCCACCGGGAATACGTTATGTGAAAGCTGCGCTCAGCAATTACGGCTTTAATGTCGGGATTATCGACCAGCCCAATGAAAATATCTTAGATGAAGATATAATAGAAAGAATCAAAGCTTTTAATCCTGAAATGGTGCTCTTTAACCAGTTTTTCTCCACCAGGAGCCAGGTAAGGAAAATAATCAGCTCATTGGGTAATAAGTATGCCATCGGTATAGGAGGCCATGACGTCACTTTCCAGGTGGATTACCTGTCTGAATCCAGCCTGCGTGAACAGTACCGGGGCGTCGATTTTTTGTGGCGCGGTGAGGCGGACCGGGGCCTTGCAGAATTCATCGATGGTTATAAACGACCGGGGAGCCTGTCGATCATTGATAACCGCCCAAACCGGGTGCAGGACCTTGACTCCCTTCCGGTTCTGCCCCATGACGATTATAACGGTGAAATCGGCTTCATCGTGACGTCCCGGGGCTGTTTCAGCAACGGCTGTGATTTCTGTTCAACCTCACGATTCTATCCGGACGGGTGGCGGTACCGCTCCTTCGAACATGTGGAGCGGGAGCTCCTTAACCTGAAAAAGAACAATAGAAAATTCATAGCGGTGTTTGACGACAATTTCTTCGGGTTCACCGATGAAAGCCTGGAGCGCGGCGCGGCTATCATAAACAAGTGCCGGGACCTTGATCTGAAGATCATTTTTCTCATGGCATCGGTAAAACAGGTGGCTGACCTGAACGACAGGGGATACCTGGGATCGTTCCGCGGCACGCTTAACAATGTTTTCCTCGGCTTGGAAAACATCGACGATAATGCCCTCAGGGTGCTGGGAAAGCGATGCAATGTAAACACCTATAAAAACCTGTCGGCAACGGCGATCGACGCCCTTGATGCCAACGGCATTTCGATGTTCCTGGGATACATTAATTTTAACCCCTTTTCCACCCTTGAAGAGCTGGAAAACAATGCCCGGTTCCTCCATGAAAACCATGACCAGGCGTCGCAGTTCCTGTACCTGTCGAAAAAACTGCAGCTCTTCGAGGGCACCAGGTTTTTCGACAACTATGTAAGGGACAACGATGTCTCGGCGGACGGCATATCGGGCGCTGAGTACCTGTATGATTTCAAGGACAGGCGCGTGGGACGTGTTTCTTCAATTATCAAACTGGTGCAGAATGAAACCATGATTTTCGACTGCGTCGATTTTGAAACATCAACCCTGCTGTACGTGAATCAGCTTCAAAACGGAAAGTACGGAAAAGAATACGCGTCTTTGAAGAAGGAGATAAGCAATAATAATTTTGAATTTTTCATGAAGCTCCTGGACCTTTGCGGTAAAGATGATTCAAACGCTGTTGATGTATTTGATCTTCTTGGTGATTATAAGGAAAAATTCAAAAAGAATATTGGCAGGACAAAAGACCTTTATGTTAAAATAAAAGAGAACTCACAGTATGTCATCAATGAGCCGGTAGAGCATGTTGAAAGGGTTTGTGTTTAATACATGAAGTAATTGATAAATATGTCAGGATATTTCTAGCTTATGGACCACGTCATCATCGTCGATGCAAACGACAACGAACTGGGAACAATGGAAAAAATGGAGGCCCATAAAGCTGGAAAACTGCACCGGGCCTTTTCGATATTTGTGGTAAATTCCCGGGGGAACATGCTCATCCAGAAACGGGCCGATGGCAAGTATCATTCCGGCGGGTTATGGTCCAACACCTGCTGCGGCCACCAGGGACCGGGGGAAAGCCTGGATGAATCGGCACACCGAAGATTGAATGAGGAGATGGGCTTCGATTGCGAATTGAAGGAGCTTTTTGCCATAATCTACAGGGCTGATTTGGATAATAATATTATCGAGCATGAGATCGACCATGTTATCATCGGGGTGTATGATAAAGATCCGCATCCGGATCCGGCTGAAGTGTCAGCGTTTTCGTGGACTGATCCAAATCAGCTGGTCGAAGACATGAGAAGGAATCCGGAACGTTACACATATTGGTTCAGGCTGCTGCTGGAAAGGGTAATTGGGGGCTTATCAAATGGATATTTAAAGAAAAAGCGTGCCAGATTTTGAACGCTGATGTAATCAGGCTACATATTTTATTATTTCTACTTCTACTCCCTTGGAAGCCGCCATTTCAGCTTTTTTCAGAATGTCGTTTGTCACAGCTGTTGACAAATAGTATTCCCCGCAATTTGAGCACACCTCTGCAGGAACGTTCTTAATTACCACAACAGTTTCGTTTTTATTAAGGCTGATGGTGACCAGGTCGGGCTTCGTTTCGCCGTTTTTACATAATGAGCATTTCATTTGTTTATCCTCCTTGAAAAACCATCAACCCATAATTCTGGGTCAGGCTTGTATACTGTTATAATGTAACAGGTTTCATTTTCTTTGTCAATACCAACAACAATATGGAGCGGGTCAGGGCCTTTGTAACCAAGCAGCAAATAACTTGGATAAGGGATGTCATCGGGGTATTCGGAAATAACATGCCATGATTGAATTACATTCTCAACGTCATGGGTATTTATGCCGCGTTCAAACATCCGCTGGATGGTGGCCGCTGTATTTTATTTCATTTATTATCATCGGTATGGTGAATAATAAATTCTATTTATGTTGTCCATTCAAATTCAAGAATTGAAAGCAAATTTATTGTTCCTGGGAATTAATGAGTGTGTACCGATAACTATCGGTAATAAAAATAGTGCCAAAATCCCTCTTTATCTGCTGAAAAAATTTCATTTTTGATCCAGCCCAAACGTTTACTGTAGAACCGGCGCCATACGGAGAATTTATTATTGACATAGTATATACCATGATATATATTATATATACCCATGACCGCCTGCAGTAACGGAACGCTTCATCCCGGTGCGGGCGGTCCCTGCCGTACTCTAGTTTCGGCAAATGCAGCGGGGCAAGAGGTATGTCATGAACACGGCTAAGTTGTTTGTAAATGGAAGAAGCCAGGCGGTCAGGCTTCCGAAGGAGTTCCAATTCAAGGGCGATGATGTGTTGATCCAGAGAGTGGGCGATGCCGTTATACTGGTGCCTCATGAAAAATCATGGGAGGTGTTCCTCCACGGCCTTGATAATTTCACCGATGATTTCATGAAACACGGGCGAAGCCAGGGCACAAGCCGGGAAAGGGAAACGTTGTAATGTATTTGCTTGATACCAATATCTGTATCTATATAATAAAAGAAAAACCCGCCCCTGTGCTGAAGGTGTTGAAAAAAAAGATTAAAGATAGTATCGGCGTATCGTCCATTACCGTTGCGGAACTGCAGTATGGCGTTGAAAAAAGCGGATGGATTGAGAAGAACAGGGTTGCCCTGCTGGAGTTTTTGTCCATATTCACAATTATACATTTTGATGATAAGGACGCGGTAGAATTCGGTAAAATAAAAGCGCATCTGGAAAGAGAGGGGAGAATTATCGGACCTATGGACCTGTTGATATCCGCCCATGCGCGGTCGAAGAATATGACATTGGTGACAAATAATATGGAAGAATTTGGAAGAATAAATGGATTGAAACTGGAGAACTGGGCATTGAGGTGATGTGCCGGTTTTAATAAACATGAAATTATACAAATCACTCCTCGAACAATGCGCGGGTATAGGTTTCGGTGAAATCGACGCCGGAAATGCCGCCGACTTCTACCGCCGCCTCAACGGCCAGGTGTCGGACCTGTGCCGCTCCCTGCCCAAAAGCATGCAGGCCGGGGCCATGATGTTCCTCATGGAGTATGGCCGCATCCGGGTCGGGGAGACTCTGGACTTCTTCAAACACTATTACGCCCCGGCATGGTCCGTGTTGCACTGGGTCACTGCTGGGGCGCGGGCCTCGGGTACCTGGTCCGATAAGGACACGGACGACGCCCTCTGCGCCCAGGCCATGGCCATGGAGCTTCACTCCCTTGACGATCACCTGGTGGACGGCGGCATACCGGTGTCGCATCTCACCCTCCTGGTCCGCTCCCAGGCGTGGCGCCGCATGCGGGACGCCGTTGACCGCTTCTGCGCTGACCTTCCCGGGGGAAGCGATGTCGCCCATGGCCTTATCGATGATTACTACAGCGGCATCACGGAGCAGGATGCCCCCGGTGACCTTGACGCCTACTGCGAGCTCTTCCGGAAACAGATGGCCACCTGGGTGGTCATGCCGGTGCTCACGGCGATGAAGACCGGCGGGAGCGATGACTTCGTTGCCGGACTCCGGCGGGCCTACGAGTCCTTCGGCATTGCCTGGCGCCTTCTCGACGACCTCCAGGACCTGGGGGATGACATGGCCGACGGCACCCGGAGCGCGGTCTACGTGTGCCTTGACGAAAAGGGGCGCGCCCTGTGGGATGACCGGAGCCGGGGTATGGGAAAGGGCGCGGATAAACAAATGGATACTATCTGCGCCATGGCGAGGGACGTCAAAATCCCAGAGATGATCGCCGGACGCATCGTGGCCGAGCTTGATAACGCGGCGAAGCTTTCGGACGGTATCGGCCTTCCGGGGCTTGGCGATGAATACCGGGTCCTGGCCGGGCCGGTCAGGGCGTGGATTGAAAGCTACCGATAACTATCGGTAACAATATGTATTAAATATCCTCGGAATAACCCAGCAAAAAAAATTTTTAAATTTCTTAATTATCGTACGTACACTATAGCAAATTGGAATTCCGGCAGCATTAATAATTGACATTACACATGAATATGTGTAAATTATCACACAAGGAGGCACCCATGGCTACGAATCTGGCGATTGATGACGAGCTTATAATCCAGGCTCAGAAATTATGCGGCCTGAAAACCAAGAAGGACACGGTCACCCTTGCTCTCAGGGAACTGATTTCCAGGCGAAAGCAGGAAGAGATCCTCAATCTCTTCGGGTCGATAGATTACAGCACCGATTATGACCACAAGAAGCACCGGAATCGTGCATGAACGTCCTGGTCGATACTCCGGTATGGTCGCTGGCCCTTCGAAGAAATGCTAATCTTGATAACGGGTATGTCAGGGAGCTCACGGAATTAATCCATGAATTGCGCGTCGCCATCATCGGGCCAATACGCCAGGAATTGCTGTCGGGAATCCCGGATCATGTTAAATTCATTATGCTCAGGGATACGTTGAAATCCTTCGAAGACATTCCAATTGAAACAGAACATTATGAGCTGGCGGCCGAGCTGTTCAATCACTGCAGGAAAAAGGGGATACAGGGTTCGCATGTCGATTTCTTGATCTGCGCGGTGAGCATCAGGAACAGGCTGCAAATCTTCACTCTCGATAAAGATTTTGAAAAATATAAAAAACATATCGGTATTAAACTGTACAAGTCAAGAAGCAAATGAAAATGGATGATAAGACCGAAACTTGAGATTGGCAGTGTCATAGAGGATCATTTCAAAGATGGTTAGGTAACTGATTGGACAGCGTGAACGGCTTACTGCCGGAGCATATCAGGGCATCAATCGAAAAGGACCTCCTCAGCGTCGAGGTGTCGACGCGGTGCAACAGCTCCTGCGGCCACTGCTTCGCCCGGGCCGGAAGGGACACGTGGCAGGATATGACACTTGAAACCGCGCTTGAGATTGCCGGGGAGGGGAGGGACCTCGGGTACCGGAATTTCCACATAACCGGGGGCGAGCCGCTGATGTGGACGTCCCTCTTTGACCTCGTCGGGCAGGTCCTGGCCATGGGATACGAGTCGGTCCTGGTCAACACCAACGGCACCCTGATCACCGCTGACGCCGCCGAAAGGCTGGCCGGCTTCGAAGGCCGCGTCACCCTCTCCATCAGCCTCCAGGGGCCGGAAGATCTCCATGACCGGGTGCGGGGCGGCTCCTTCAGGGAGGCCCAGGCCGGCCTTGAGCGGGCCCTTGCCGCGGGGATCGGCGTGTGCGTCTTCACCGTCGTTGGGAAGAGCCTTCTTCCGGAGCTCCCCCGCTTCGCGGAATTCATATTTACCGAATATCCTTCCGTCACCGAACTTGCCCTGATTCAGCTGGTCCGCGTCCACGGCGACGCCATTGACCTGTCGGCGGAGTTGCTTTCGCCGGAGGATTTCCTCTCCCTGGTGCGCATGACGGCCCTCCTGAACCTGTACGGCTACCGGATATCGGTGCTCCAGAACCCCCTTGCGACGGCCGCGTCCCGCGCCATGGGAATGCCCTGGGTCGCGCCGGCCCTTCCCCTGCACCGGGGCGGCGGCGTCATCGTCATGGCCGACGGGAGCATCACCCTGGCCCATTCCACGAGGGACTCTTTTGGCGCCTACGGAAAAGGCGCCCTGGGGAGGGTCCTCGGGTCGGACGATTACGGGAAAGCGGTGGGGCCCGATGACGCGGCCTGCGGCGGGTGCCGCTTCATGGCGGTCTGCCGGGAGCACGGCATGGCGCGGCCCTCGGAGTGGTTCCGGTCCATGGGACGGCCGGGTCAGTTCTGCAGGGACGTGATGTCGCTGGCTGCAGGTGCGGCGGGGGGGGGTGATATGCCGCTAACTATCCCGACATAATCGGCATCCTGCCTTTGTCGGGATTTCGGCTTCCATGCCTCAATCCCGGTTAATCGAGTATCAGTGTAAAGGTGGCACCGATAACTATCGGTGAACCCGGGCAAGAATTTAGGCGTATAATATACATTCCCATTATTACCAAAAAAATTAAATTTCATCCTGCCTGTTCGTGGAATTGAATAGTATGATTCCTTCTGGATGCCATCATCTTTCCCGCTGCTTAATGATGACTTTTTCGTTGACTGGGTAGTATGTTGGTAGTATATTGGTGGTATGAAAGTGAAAACATCCATTACTTTATCAAAAGAACTATTAAAAGAAATTGACAGGATAGTAACCAAATCCGGTAACCGATCGGTTTTTATCGAAGAGGCTGTGAAAGCCTATCTGAAGGGAAAAAAACGGCAGCTTCGCGGATTGAGGGATATGGAAATTATCAATCAATCATCCGGGGATTTGAACAAAGAGTCTGAAGATATCCTGTCATATCAGGTAAAAGTTTGAAACGGGGTGATCTGTACCGGGTATATAAAGGATCGAAACAGGATCCGAAGAACTGTCGCGTCTTTGCCGTTGTCAGCAGGCAGGCCTTGATCGAGTCGAAATTTTCCACCGTCATGTGCGCCCCGGTATACGGCTCATATCTGGGGATTTCCACCCAGGTGCCGGTCGGCACTGATGAGGGGATGAAGCATAACAGCTGCATTTATTGTGATGAAATTATCAGCATTCCCAAATCGTCTATCTCGGATTACGTGGGAACCCTATCCGATAACAAAGTTGAAGAGTTAAACAGGGCACTTGCCATCGCGCTGGACATTGAGTAGGTCTCAACGTTACGCCAGCGCGTGGCATATGCCCCAGGCCGGGAATTAATTACTGCTTTTTGAGGTGCCGGATGACCTCTTCCAGGTCCGGGATCTCCGGTATCTCGTAGACCCGGTACCATTCGATATTCCCCTTTTCGTCTATGAGTATGTTGGCCCTTCCTGATATTCCCGCTTTTTCTATGAAGAGGTCATACTTCTGCGCCACTTCGCCGTGGGGCCAGAAATCCGCAAGGATGTCGGTTTGTTCCAGCTCCAGATAGTCCGCCCATTCCTTCTTGCTCGGCACGCTGTCGACGCTCATGCCCAGGGCCACGGTGTTGAGCTTGGACAACTCATCATGCTTGATGTCGAGGCTCTTCATCTGCACCGCGCACACGCCGGTCCATGCCAACGGGTGGAAGGAGAGGAGCACCTTTTTGCCTTTGAATGATGACAGGGACACCTCCTGCCCGTCCTGGTTTTTAAGGGTGAAATCCGGGGCCTTATCGCCGATTTTCAGTTTTATTTCTCTCATTATAATGCCTCCCTTTTAATATGGATGATATCAATATTACCTTATTATACAATATTTTTCACTGAATGACAATAAGAAATTTAGTAAATATTAAAATATTGATTCGCCGTGGTGCACTGCCGGCTATCGGGGCTGATGCTGCGCCTTGCGGGCGCAATGAACAACGGCGGTGCGAGGGTGTTGCCGATAAAAAGCCGGGCCGGCGATTTTTATACTTGCGCTTTCCATGCTCCGGTGCCATTATTCATCAATCCCCTGCGGGGTAGACGGGCGCCAAACACCAATTGAAGAGGAACGCCATGGCAGTCAATGAAAAGTATATCCTGGCGATAGACCTGGGCACCTCGGGCCCGAAGTCCGCCATTATCTCCACCAATGGAGATGTCATCGACTCCGAGTTCATGGACGTTCCGCTCCAGCTTTTTCCGGGGGGCGGCGCCGAGCAGGACCCCGACGACTGGTGGAACGCCATCATGGCCACCTCGAAGAAGGTGCTGGCCAGGAAGCTCGTGAAGGCGAGCGACATCGTGGCAGTGTCCTGCACGTCGCAGTGGTCCGGCACGGTCCCGGTGGACGAGAAGGGAAACCACCTGATGAACGCCATCATCTGGTACGACACGCGCGGCGCCAAGTATATGAAGGACGTGGCCAGGGGCCTCGTCAACGTGGAGGGCTTCGGTCTCCTCAAGGCCATCCGGTGGGCCTGGCTCACCGGGGCGGTGCCGTCGCCGGCGGGAAAGGACCCCTTCTGCCATATTCTCTACCTCAAAAATGAGAAGCCCGACATTTACCGCAAGGCCTACAAATTCCTGGAACCGAAGGACTACCTGAACCTGCGCTTCACCGGCAAGTTCTACGCGTCGTACGATTCCATCGCCCTGCACTGGGTAACCAACAACCGCGACATCAACAACATCTTTTACGGCAAGAAGCTGATCAAGTGGTCCACCATCGACCCGGCAAAGCTGCCCGATCTCAAGAAAGCGGTCGAGATCTGCGGGCCCATCAGGCCGGAGATCGCCGACGAGCTGGGCCTTTCCCGCGACGTGGTGGTCGGCATGGGGTGCCCGGACGTCCACTCCGCGGCGATCGGATCTGGGGCGGTGAAGGACTATGAGGGCCATATCTATATCGGCACTTCATCATGGATCATCTGCCACGTCCCGTTCAAGAAGACCGACATCTTCAATAACATTGCGTCGCTCCCGTCGGCGCTTCCGGGACGCTACTTCCTGGCAAACGAGCAGGAGACCGCTGGCAAGTGCCTCATGTTTCTCCGCGATAACCTGTTCTTCCCCAGGGACCAGGTTTCGAAGGAACCGGCGCCGGCTGGCGTGTACGACCGGTTCAACGCTGCGGTGGCCGAGGTGCCGCCGGGAAGCCACAAGGTCATGTTCACGCCGTGGCTCTACGGAGAGCGCACGCCCGTCGAGAACGAAACCGTGCGAGGGGCCTTTCTGAACGTGTCCCTTGACACCACCCGCGCCACCATGGTCCGCGCGGTCTACGAGGGGGTTGCCCTCAACAGCCGCTGGCTCCTGAACTGCGCGGAGAAATTCATAAGGCGGCCGTTCCCGTATCTCAATTTCATCGGCGGCGGCGCCAATTCCGACGTGTGGAGCCAGATCCTGGCCGACGTCCTCGGCAGGAAGATCCGGCAGGTGAAGGACCCGATCACTGCGAACGCCCGCGGCGCGGCGTTCCTCGCGGCCATCTCCCTCGGTTACATAACCGTGGACCAGATTTCCGAGCGGATCGCCATCAAGAAGGAGTACGAGCCGAATCCCGCGAACAAAAAGATCTATGACGAGCTGTTCGCGGAGTTCGTGAATTTCTACCAGACGAACAAGAAGATGTATCGCAGACTCAATAAAAGGGAAGAGTGACCCATGGATATCAAGATCACCACCGTTGAACGCATAATGAAGCGCTTTGACCCGCGCCTGGTCGAGTCCTTCATGAAGCTCCTGAAATCCTTCTCCCTGACCAGGAACCTGATAAAGTCCCTGGTCCAGAAGGAGGGGACCGCCCTGATGAAAGAGATTGAAGGGGCGCTCAAGCCGTACCGCGGCTCCGTTCCCGGCTTTGTGGCCCTGCCCGATAAGGGGATGTCCCGGAAGGATATCCTGAACCTGATGAAGGACCTCAGGAAACGCGAGGAGTCGAAGTGGAAAAAGGGAATGGTCTCCGGCGCCGTGTACCACGGCGACGCCGGCCACGTCGATTTCCTGAACCAGGTATACGCCATCAACTCCCAGGCCAACCCGCTCCACATGGACGTGTGGCCGAGCATAATCAAGTTCGAGTCCGAGATCGTTTCCATGACCGCCGCCATGCTCGGCGACAGTTCGGCCTGCGGCTCCTTAACCTCGGGCGGCACGGAAAGCATCCTCATGGCCATGAAGGCATACCGGGACCGGGCCAGGGCGGAGCATGGCATCAGGAAACCGGAGATGATCGTGCCGGTCACGGCCCACGCGGCCTTTGACAAGGCGGCCCAGTACTTCAACATAAAGATCATCAAGGTGCCGGTGGATGACCGGTACCGGGCCGACATCGCGGCGGTGAAGAAGGCGATTTCGCGGCGCACCATCGTCATCGCCGGCTCCGCCCCGTCCTTCCCCCACGGCATGATTGACCCGATCGAGGAACTGTCCGAACTTGCGCGCAGCAAAAACATAGGCTTCCATACCGATGCATGCCTGGGCGGATTCCTCCTTCCCTGGGTGGAGAAGCTCGGGTACCCGGTGCCGGCTTTCGACTTCCGGCTTCCCGGCGTCACCTCCATGTCCGCAGACACCCACAAGTACGGGTACGCGGCCAAGGGCACGTCGGTCGTGCTCTACCGCGACACGGACCTCCGCCACTACCAGTTCTTCAAGACGCCGGACTGGCCCGGCGGTCTCTATTTCTCGCCGACCATGGCCGGGAGCCGCCCCGGGGCTCTCTCCGCGGCCTGCTGGGCCTCCATGGTTTCCATGGGCGAGAAGGGCTATCTGGACGCGGCGAGGAAGATCATGGCCGCCGCGGACAAGATCAGGAAAGGAATCGAGGCCATGCCGGAGCTCTATATCCTGGGCGACCCCCTCTGGGTCATCGCCTTTGCCTCGAAAGACCTGAACATATACGGTGTCATGGATTACATGACAAGGAAGGGATGGAGCCTCAACGGCCTGCACAAGCCCTCCTGCGTCCATATCTGTGTCACCCTTCGCCACACCCAGCCGGGCCTTGCGGAGCGATTCCTCAGCGATCTCAAGAAGGCCGTCAGATATGTCCTCAAGAACCCTGACGATAAGGGCGACATGGCCCCCATGTACGGCATGGCGGCTTCATTCCCTGACCGCGGCCTGGTATCCGATGTAATGGATATCTACATGGACACGCTGTATAAGGTATGAGATATGACCTCATCCCCTTGGTCCCCCTCTCCCCGGGAGAGGGCGCGCCGTTGCGGGGTGTGGTGAATAGAGATATAGTGATATAATGCTCTGACCCCGGTTTTTGCGTTTATTCCCCTTTAAGTACAGATAGTTATCGGTATCCATATGCTTTCAGTGGTGTCAGAGTAAAAATGTATCCGATAGTTATCGGTATCCCCCAATCTATAATTGCATTAACCTGTTATTTTTTAGACAATTATATAAATATGTACATAATTTATCTGGAATTAATTTTTTTATTGTACGATACATATTTTTATTGACTTTTTAATTTAATACCGTTAAATTAACGTATATAAATCAATAATCTGATCAATCGAAAAATAATACAGGGATATCCATAATGCCTAAGGCAACCCGAAGCGTGGAAGAAGTTGAAGAGGTGCGCGAAAAGATTCTTGATCGTGCCCTTGAGCTTCTCGTGAAAGAAGGATTTGAGAGCCTTTCCATGGGCAAGCTCGGCGCCAAGATGAAAATGACCGGCGCCAACCTTTACAACTATTACGCCAACAAGGACGAGCTCCTCATAGCGATCCATAAAAAATCGTTCCAGATGATCCACGATAAAATCCGTACGGCCGTGAGCAATGCCTCCGCCCCCCGGGACCGACTCGCCGCGCTGGCCAAGGCCTTCGTGGAATTCGGCACCGAGCATGTAAATATATACGACATCATGTTCAACAGGCCGATCCGGCAGTACAGCGATTATATCGGGACGCCCCAGGAAAAAATGTCTTACGAGGAATACCACAACTCGATCAAGGCCCTGGTCTTCGCCGTCACGGTGGTCAGGGATTTCATAGAAACAAGGCCTGAACTGTCGACAAGCGACCCTAAGTTTTTAACGATAAAATTCCTGAGTGCGCTCCACGGGATCATTTCCCTTAACAACAGCGGCATATTAAAAGAGATGGATGATAATCCCGACCTGGTCATGGACGCCATTATTGAAAGCACGATCCGTTCGTTGACGGACTGACGGGCGGCCATGCGTGCCGGGTTGAATCAGATACCAAGCAACAAGGAGATGAAGAACATGAAGACAACACAACTTATCAAGGCATTCTTCCTTATTATTAAAAAGACGATCTGGTATTTACTGAACCCGGTAAAGATGAATCACAGCAATTAGTAAATCCCTGTATCCGACGAAACTAGAATCTAAAAGGTGCTGATATGACAGGTAGGATGAAGTACGTACTCGCGGTCGACCTGGGAACATCGGGCCCCAAAACGGCCCTGATATCGATTCACGGCGACGTGGTGACGGACGCCTTCGAGGAGACGCCGATCATCCTCCTTCCCGGCGGCGGCGCGGAACAGGACCCCGAGGGGTGGTGGAAGGCCATTATGTCAACGGCGAAGCAGGTCCTCGCCCGTCGGCTGGTGCCTGTCGATGACATCATCGCGGTGAGCGTGACCACCCAGTGGTCAGGCACCGTGCCGGTAGATGAGAACGGCCATCACCTGATGAACGCAGTTATTTGGATGGACTCCCGCGGAGCCGAGCCCCTCAAGGAAAAGCTGAACGGCTTTCCGAAATTCGAGGGATACCCCCTGACGCAGGTCTTCACCTGGCTGCGCCTCACGGGAGGAGCGCCGGCCCTCTCCGGCAAGGACTCCATCAGCCATATCGTATGGATCCAGAAAAACTGCCCGGACATATACCGGAAGACCCACAAGTTCCTCGAGCCGAAAGATTACGTCAACATGCGCCTGACGGGCAAATTCGCCGCGACCTTCGACTCGATCCTGCTCCACTGGGTCACCGACAACCGGGACCCCGACAATGTCGACTACAGCGACAAGCTCATACGGATGGTCGGCATAGACCGGGACAAGCTTCCCGACCTGATCCGCGCCGTCGATGTCCTGGGGCCCCTGAAGAAGGACGTTGCCACGGAGCTCGGGCTCAAGCCCGGGACGCCGGTCATCGGCGGCACGCCGGACGTCCAGTCCGCCTGCGTCGGTTCCGGCGCCGTGCGGGACTACGAGGGCCATGTCTATATCGGCACCTCGTCCTGGATAACGGCCCACGTTCCCTTCAAGAGGACCGACCTCCTCCACAGCATGGGCTCCTTCCCGAGCCCGATACCGGGGCGGTACCTGATCCTCACCGAGCAGGAGTGCGCCGGCAAGTGCCTCATGTGGCTCAGGGACAACGTCCTCTACCACAAGGACGAGCTGCTGCAGCAGGAAAAGGCGCCGGACATCTACAAGGTCATGGACAGGATCGTGTCCCGCGTCCCGGCCGGGGCCAACAACGTCATTTTCACCCCCTGGCTCTACGGCGAGCGCACCCCGGTGGAGGACCGGCACATCCGGTCGTCCCTCTTCAACCTTTCCCTGGAGAACACCAGGGAGGACATCGCCCGCGCGGTGTTCGAGGGCGTTGCCCTGAACCAGAAATGGCTCCTCACCTATGTCGAGAAATTCATGAAGAGGCCCTTCCAGGCCCTCAATTTCATCGGCGGCGGGGCCAACTCCGATGTATGGTCGCAGATACTGGCCGACGTGATGAACACAACCATCCGCCAGGTGAAGGACCCGATCTTCTCCAACGCCCGCGGCGTCGCCTTTCTGGCCGCCCTGGCCCTGGGTCATATCACCGTGGAGGACATCTCCCGGCATATCAAGATAAAGGCGGAGTACAGGCCGAACCCGGACCACCGGAAGATTTACGACAGCCTGTTCCGCGAGTACGTGAACCTGTATTAGACCCAGAAAAAGGCGTGCGCGCGGATCAATTCCGTCAAAACGCCCGGCGCCTGCACGCCGGCGCCGCAATTTCAGTAATATGAAGGAGGCAGCTGCAGCATGGAATACAATGAAATAATGTCGCGGTTCAAGAATGTCCTATCCATACCGCCCAAAGGATTACCGGCGGATGCGATGGAAAAGTACCGCGCGATGTACACGGAAAAGAACAGGAAGTCCCTGGAGATGTTCGAAAAGGCGAAGAGCGTCATCCCCGGCGGGGTCGAGCACAACCTGAGCCAGAACCACCCCTTCCCGGTGGCAATGGACCGCGCCAAGGGCTACCGGGTCTGGGACGTCGACGGCAACGAGTACGTTGATTACCTGATGTGCGGAGCGCCCATCATACTCGGCCATGCCTTCGAACCGCTGGACGAAAAGATCATCGACATCATCAAGACAAAGGGACCGGCCACGGGCCTCACCTCGGAGTACGAGATCATGGCCGCCCAGGAGATCGTCAACCACATGCCGGCGGTCGAGATGGTCCGGTTCCTCCAGTCGGGCACCGAGGCGGACATGGCGGCTCTCCGCATCGCCCGGGCGTACACCAACAAGCAGAAGATCATCAAGATCGGCGGCAGCTACCACGGCTGGTCTGACCAGATGGTCTATTCGCTCCACGTTCCCAATTCCGGTCCCCTCTATTCGAAGGGGATCACGAAGGAAAGCTACGCCCATATCATTGACGTGAAGCCGAACGACTTCGACGGCCTGGAAAAGGCCTTCAGGGACAACGCCGATGACGTGGCCGGGGTCATCGTGGAGCCGATCGGCGGAGAGTCAGGCGCGCATCCGGTCCATCCCGACTGGAACAGGACCATGAGGGCCCTGTGCGACCAGTACAAGTCCCTCCTCATTTTCGACGAGGTGGTCACCGGCTTCAGGCTCGACATGGGTGGCGCCCAGAAGCATTTCAACGTCATGCCTGACATTACCGTCCTCGGCAAGATCATCGGCCACGGCTATCCCTCCTGCGGCGCCGTCGCCGGCCGGAAGGAAGTCATGAAGGTATGCGCCGGCGGGCTGGGCGAAAAGATATACGTCGGCGGAACACTGGCGGCGAACCCGATCACCACGGCGGCCTGCTACTACGCCATCAAGTACATGGTGGAGCACGACGCTCAGCAGAAGGCCGCGGCCTACGCCGACCGCCTCACGAAGGCGATGAACGATCTCTTTGCCACGCGGCAGGACCTGGGATTCTTCGTCTACAATTTCGGTCCCATCATGCACTACGTGACAACGGGATTCTTCTCGGTGGATGTTTCCGCCCCCGACGCGCTGAAGCAGGTCCTTACCCGCAAGGCGGTCGCGGACAGCTACCAGATCGTGACCTCGGCCCTGGGGCTCTGCTCCCTGGCCGGAACGAGGATGTACACCTGCATGCAGCACGATGACGAAGCGCTGAAAAAGACCCTGGATATCTGGGAGCAGCTGCTCTCGGCGATACCGAAGGGTTAAGATAAATTTTTATTAATCAAAAGAAGGAGGCGTATATGAGTAAGGAAAAAAATGTGTGCGAACCGATAGATCTCTATTCCGATAAGCCGATAGCGATTCCCGAGGCGATCGACATGGAGAATCATGTGATCGCCACCTACTGGATCCAGGCCGACAGGGGCATGGATATGTCGATAATCGGTCAGGTACTTGCCGTTGAGCAGACTACCGGGACCTGGACGCCGGTGCCGGGAGAGACCCCGGCGATACGGTGCAAGCACGTGGCAAAGGTAATCGGCGTGTACGAGGCGCCCTACTATGAATATGCGGTGCCGGCGGATGTTACCACGCGGCAGTACATATTGCAGATCGCCTTTCCCTCGATCAATGTCGAGGACCAGCTCCCGATGATGCTGACCGCGGTCATCGGCAACATCTCCATGGTGCCCAATTTCAAGCTCCTGGACATCAGGCTCCCCAAGGCCACCCTGGACCAGTACAACGGGCCGAAGTTCGGCATCGACGGCTGGTGGAAGGCCCTGGGCCTGCAGAAGGGGCGTCCCCTTCTCAACAACATGATCAAACCCTGCAGCGGTTATCCGCTGGAAGTGGGCGCCGAGCTCTTCAGACAGGCGGCCCTGGGCGGCTGCGACGTCATCAAGGACGACGAGCTTATCGCCAACATGCGCTACAACGACGCGGTTGAGCGGGTCAAGACCTACATGAAGATAGAGAAAGAGGTATTCGAGGAGACCGGCGAGCACACCCTGTATACGGTAAACGTCACCGACCGTCTGCCGCGGATGTTCGACCTGGCCAAGCGGTGCATCGACGCCGGCGCCAACGCCATGATGGTCAACTACCTGGCGGTCGGCCCCGAGGCGATGCGCGCCCTGGCCGACGATCCGAACATCAATGTGCCGATCCTGGCCCACATGGACGTGGCCGGAGCCTACTACATGTCGCCGAATCAGGGGATTGCATCGCCTGTCGTGTTCGGCAAGTTTTCGCGGCTCTGCGGCGCCGACTCCATCGTGCTTCCCTTCTCCATGGGGGGCAAGGCTTTCTACATGCACGACCGCTTCATGGCCACGTGCCGCAACCTGACCTATCCGATGGGGAACCTGAAACCCACCATGCCGATGCCGTCTGGCGGGATCACGCCGCAGAACGTGAACGACATCATGAACGCCCTCGGCAGGGATATCATGATCGGCTCCGGCGGCGGGGTCCATGCCCACCCGATGGGACCGCGGGCCGGCGCCCGGGCTCTCCGCCAGGCCATCGACGCCTCCATGCAGTGCATCAAGCTGGAGGATTACGCCAAGGACCACGAGGAACTGGGCAGGGCCATCGGCACATGGGGCAAGAAGACGGATTTCAAACTCTAATCCGGTTTTCACATCCTGCGGGGGACCTGGTCCCCCGCAGGTTTTTGAATATGCGCGCAAAAAGTTGCGCGCATATTGTTTATACAAGCAGAGGATGATAAGACCTGTGTTTCTTCATGATGACCGGCGTCTTCCCCTGGCATGGGCGCCATGGTTTTCCCATGAGTACATCAATTACTACGCTGTCCAGGCCCTGCCGGTGCTGATGGCGCTGCCGCCGGTCCCGGTGCGGCAGGATTCCGGTCCCGATGACGAAGCGTGGCCTCCGGGTCCAAACCATGTTGACCTGTACCGGGAGCGCTACACCGATGCGCGCCGCCTGGATCCGCTCCGGTCCTTTGATTACGCGGCAAAGAACGGGGATTTCAGCAGGGAGGCGCCCCTCCATGCGATCATCGAGCCGTGGAAGGTTCTGGTCGGATACAGCACCGAGCCGGACCTTAACCTTGATTGCGACCTTGTTCTCGACAAACGCCAGAAACTCACCGGCGGCTCCCACGGCTGGCGCCACATGGAGTTCCGTGTCTTCGGGATGAAGATCGGGATTGTCCGTGAGTCGTTACGGCATCACCGTGACCGGGCGCGGAAGGCCTTTAATGACGGCAATGATTACTGGGGATGGCGGTACCTTTCGCGCTGCACCCATTACCTCGCGGACATGGGGAATCCGTTCCATGTCAAGGCCCTGCCGGCGATGTATCTTCTCAGGCACATCGCCTCGGCCCGGGACCTCTTCACGACCGTGTCGGCGGTTCATAAAAGCTACGAGCTGTACGTCGAGCGAAGGTTTAGGGAAGGATTCGCTCCCTTCGGTAATGCCCTGGCCCGGGGGGCCGCGGAGGGGATGCGGTCCGGGACCGGTGACGAACGGGCCCTGGCCGGGTATACGGGAAGGGCTGCGAAGCGCCTCGATCCGATATTCAATTTTTTCCTTAACAGCTATGGAAGCGGGCTCGTTGACGTGTTCAGGCACGGGGGTTCCGCGGGACGCGAGGACGCGTCGTTTCTGGTCAGCCGGTGCGCAGTCGAAGCGTCCCGGATCATCTTCAGCGGTTCCGGGTCATCCGCCCTGGCTGACCTTGACGGGATTACCGCGGACATCCTCCGCGATGTGGGGGCCATGCTGGGGGCGCTTCTTTCCGGGTTTTCCGGAGAGCGGGCAGTCGCCAGAGAAGGCGCGTTCCGGCGTTCCCTGTGATATCCTTCTGTGTTGAAATTTCGAGGTTTGATAGCCGCCCCGTGCCCCCATTCCCATACTGGCGCGTCACATCACCATGCACGATTGCTGGCACATGCACAGGATAGAGGAGCTTTGGCTGACCATGGAGGAGTATCTTGAATCAGAGTAAGAGAGCCGTCGGTTCTGCCAGGGGGAGATAAGGTCCTACTCGATCTTTGTCCAGTCAATGGTTTCCCCGATAGCTGCAGCCGCTTTGTTCATGGCTTCATCGCCATGATATTTCAACCCGGCCTTTTCGATCTTGATGGCTCCCTTTTCCCTGGAGTAATAATACGCCTCGTGGTGGCATGCTGCCACGATTTTTTCCTCCGACTCTCCGGCGGCGGGTTTTGACAGGGTCTCCCGGTCCGGATGGTAGCGCATCCTCCCGTTGCAGGTGCAGGCATAGGTCCTGTCCCGGCCCTCGACGGCTATGTAAAAAATCGTTCCACGGATTGACGCCGTTACCGTTGGCATCTTTATGATGATGTCGCCGGTGGCGTCCCTGTTCCGGATTATGGCCCCGAAGGCGCCCCTCGAAAGCTCGAGGTTGCTTTCGCGGGTCGTGACGCGGTAGAGGAGGCGGGTTTCCGGGGCCAGCATCATCAGGTTTTTATCGGCGATGATTATTTCGCAGGTTGAATCCTTCCCCGTCTCTATGGTATCGCCGAAGCGGACCGTGTCCCCCAGGATTGTTTTCTTGCCGTTCAGGGTGACTTCGCCTACGATGAATTTGACCTTGCCGTCGGTGTTTTTCCCGGGCATGAATTGTTTGCAGGATGGAACTGCGAGGGCCGTTGATGCGATAATGATGGCTGAAAGCACGTTTCGTATCATGGGGGCCTCCTGGTCGTGTATGGATAATAATAGACTTGGTGCAAAATGTATTAATGGTAAGCAGTTATGCAACAAGTCTAATGTAAATGCAATCAGTCCGGGAGTCAAATAAAAATTAAGGGGATTGCGTGCCTGCCAAAGGTTGGGAATGGTCTGAGGAAAAATCTCTTGCCAATATGCCGGCCCATTCTTACTGTGACGTTCCGTTATGTATTGATTACTTAAGGAGATCAATGTGAAAGTTGGAATCATGGGCCTGCCCCAGTCCGGCAGGCGCACATTGTACGCATTGCTTACCGGCGACAGGGCAGAGTCGATCAACCCCGACGGCAAGGACTCCGTGGTGGGCATAGCGCCGGTGCTGGACCCGCGCTTCGATAAACTGGTAGAGATGTACCATCCAAAAAAGGAGACCCGCGCCCGGATCACCGTGGAGCTCATCCCCGCCCTTGAGGAAAACGCCATTCGGGAGGGGGCCGTGTTCAGGGACATCGCCGGCACCGACGCCCTCTGTTTGGTGGCGCGTGATTTTAAAGACGACAGGGTGTATCACGCCAAGGGGAGCATCAACGCGCTGAGGGACATCGATGCCGTCATGTCCGAGCTGGTCCTCCACGACCTCATCCTGGTCGAGAAGCGCCTGGAGCGGATCGCCGAAGGGAAGAAGCGCGCCAAGGACGAGCAGGGACAGAAGGAAGAGCCCGTGTTCATGAAGATGAAGGAGCACCTGGAAAAGGAACTGCCCCTCCGCACCATGGAATTGAGCGCGGAGGAGATAAAGCTCCTCACCGGCTATTCCTTCATTACCATGAAGCAGATGATCATCGCCCTGAACGTTGGAGAAGGCGATATCGCCTCCACTTCGCTCGCGGATAAAATAAAGGAAAAATACCGTGACCACGAGGTGGCGCCGGTGCAGATATCGGCGCGCCTCGAGGCGGAGATCGACGCCCTGGAGACCGAGGAGGAGCGCAGCGCCTTCATGAAGGACGCGGGCATCGCGGAGCCGGCCCTGGCGCTCCTTACCCGGGCCCTCATGGCCTCCCTGGGGCTCATATCCTATTTCACCGTGGGCGAGGACGAGGTGCGGCAGTGGATGGTGCGCCGCGGCGCCGCCGCGCCGGAGGCGGCGGGCGTGATCCACAGCGACATCCAGCGCGGCTTCATCCGCGCCGAGGTCGTCAAGTACCATGACCTGGTCTCCCTCGGCTCGGAGGAGGCGGTGAAGAAGGCGGGAAAGCAGTACGTCATGGGCAGGGACTACATCGTCGAGGACGGAGACATCATGAATTTCCGTTTCAACGTGTAACGTGATGATAATTGGAATCCGGTGAAGGCAGCATCATCGTCGTGGGCATCATTCCGCTTTCTCTTTCTTCTCTTCCTTGTCCTTGTAGCAGTACCGGCACCCGTGGATCAGTATCTTCCTCTTTCCCTGCTCCTCGACGTCCGATGCGTACAGGGCCTCGTACTTCGTCAGCTCCTTGCCGCAGAGGGGGCAGAGCCTCGCGCCGGGAGCCCGGGGCATGCTGAAGTAGTCGACCCGTTCCGGGTTCACCGAGGGCTCGGGGTTTTTCTTTTCCCGCTTCTCCTTCAGCTTTTCCTTGCCGGACTGGTACGTGGAATAGAGGTAGATGAAGGCCGTGGCGCCGATGATGAGGCCGATGAGGTAGAGTATTTCGGTCATCACGCCTTCCTCGCGACGAAGTTGACCATGATGGTGTCGTCCCGGGGCGGGTCCACAGTGTAGTCCCCGCAGATGTCCAGTATCCGGAACCCGCCCTTCTCGACAAGGCTTTTCATCTCGTCGGTCGTGTAGATGCGCTGGAGGTGCTCCTCCTCGGATAGTCTGCCGTCACGGTCGAACCGAAGCGTGGAGCGGACCAGCCTCGTCTCCGGGTCATAGCTGTTGCCCCATTGCACGGAGCCGTTCCGGAGGGGGTACCGGGAGACCTTCCCGTCGAAGTTCTCGTATATGTTGTGCTCGGTGGTGATGTCGAACATGAACACGCTCCCTTCATGCATGATGTCCCGCACGCAGCGGAACATGTTCAATATATCGGCAGGTTCCAGCAGATAGTTCACGGTGTCGTGGACGGAAAAGATGAAGTCCATTTTTTTTGCGAGGTAAAAATCGGTGATGTCCGCGCAGAGTATGCGGAAGTTCAGGAACGCCCTGGTCCGGGCGACCCGCAGCATGTCGATGGACTTGTCGATCCCGAAGATGGCGTACCCGTCGTTGGAGAACTTCGCCCCGAACCGGCCGGTGCCGCACCCCAGCTCCAGGACGAGCTCGGGACTCTTTACGTAATACTTCATGATGGAGAGGATGTGCTCGTACCATTCCTGGTAGTCCACGTGGCGCAGGAGATAATCGTACACAGGGGCTATGTCGGTATAGGGTTCCATGGGTCGTCCGATACGGTCAGCGGCAGAGCATATGCCTTGAAATGGTAATGGTACTACAGTCGTCCTCCCGCCTATTCGTCAATAAAAATATCGGATATATGACTGCTGCAGGGCAGGGGATGCGGCAGTGCCCCGGTTTTTTTCTTGATTAATATCATGTAGTGATTATCGTGTAGTGGTTTTCCGTCGGAGAGAAAACTCCGCCGATAACCGGTGACATTGAATCAAAAAGGGAGGAATCCACAGTGAAAAAAATATTGACGCGTCTGGCAGTTGTCCTGGTGGCGGCCATGGCCGCGACGGGCTGCGGATACAACGCCATGCAGCAGCAGGAGGAAGAGGTGTTCAAGGCATGGGGAGACCTGGAATCGGCCCTCCAGCGGAGAGCGGACCTGATCCCGAACCTGGTGCAGGTCGTCAAGGGCTACGCGAAGCATGAGCGGGAGACCCTCACGGCGGTCATCGAGGCGCGGGCCAAGGCCACCTCGGTCCAGATAAACGCCAAGGACCTGGGGAACATGCAGGCGGTGCAGAAGTTCCAGCAGGCGCAGGGCGAGATCTCGTCCGCCCTGGGGCGCCTCATGGTCGTGGTCGAGAGGTATCCCGACCTGAAGGCGAACGAGAACTTCCGCGACCTGATGCACCAGCTCGAGGGCACCGAGAACAGGATCAACGTCGCCCGGGTCCGCTACAACGAGGCGGTGAAGACCTTCAACTATTCGATCCGCAGCTTCCCCAACAGCATTACCAACGGGATCCTGCTTCACCTTGAGAAGAAGGAATACTTCAAGGCTGACGAAGCGGCAAAAAAAGCGCCCGAAGTGAAATTTGAATAAGGCCGGGCGCTGACCATGAAACGCCTCGCCGCCCTGGTTGCTCTCGTCGCGGGACTTGCCGTCCTGCCGCTCCTGGCCCTTGACGTGCCGGCCCTGAAGGGCCGCGTCAACGACTACGCGAACATGCTGTCGCCGGAAACGGTGACGACCCTGGAGTCCAGGCTGGCCGATTTCGAAAGGAGCGATTCGACCCAGATCGTGGTCCTCACCGTCCCGTCCCTGCAGGGTGAGGTGCTCGAAGAGTTCTCCATCAGGGTCGCGGAACAATGGAGGATCGGGCGGAAGAAGCTGGACAACGGCGTGATCCTCCTCGCGGCCAAGGAGGACCGGAAGCTCCGCATCGAGGTCGGCTACGGCCTCGAGGGTAAGCTCACGGACCTCCGCGCCGGCAGGATCATCGACACCATCATCAAGCCGTCCTTCAAGGCCGGTGATTACGATAAAGGGGTTTCCGACGGCGTTGACGCCATCATGCAGACCGTGAAGGGCGAGTACTCGGCGGTCGACGCCCCGGCCCGGGAGAAAAAGGATTTCAGCTCTTCTTCGGTGATGACCCCGGCTATTTTCATCTTTTTCTTTATCGGCATCATCGGCAAGATAAAAAGGATCCTCGGAGGGGTTGCCGGCGCGGTGATCATACCGATCGCGGCGGTTGTCCTTTTCGGCTTCAAGCTCTTCATGCTTCTCCTGGTTCCGGCGGGGTTCCTCCTCGGGCTTATCATTCCGACCCTCATGACGCTGCTCTGGTTCGTCGGGGGTTCCGGGGGAGGGGGCGGTTCCGGCGGCGGGGGCGGCTTCGGCGGCGGCGGGGGCGGCTTCGGCGGCGGCGGGGCTTCGGGAAGCTGGTAAGGGAGGATAAAAAATGAAAAACCTGGTGAATAGATTTCTTTCCGAAGATGACAGGGCCCGGATAACCGATGCGGTGAAGAAAGCAGAAAAAAGCACCTCCGGCGAGATCGTCCCCATGGTCGTGTCGGCGAGCGACCGGTATCCCCTCGCCTCTGTCATCGGCGCCTTGGGGCTGTCCATTCCCCTCGCGCTCCCGGGCGCCTGGTTCCTGGGCCCCCTGGCGGGGATGGGAAGGCACGACATGTGGATTTTCCTGGGCGTCGAGACCGTGCTGTTTCTCGTCGCCTATCTTCTGGTCGATAATGTGCTGTGGCTCAGGAGGCTCTTTATTTCCGAGCAGGAGATGATGGACGAAGTGCGCACGGCGGCCCTGGCGAGCTTTTATCAGAATGGGCTCCACCGCACCAGGGACGAGACCGGCGTCCTGATCTTCATTTCCGTCTTTGAGAAAAAGGTATGGGTCCTGGGTGACCGCGGCATCCACGGGAAGGTCGGTGACGACTCCTGGAAAGAAATAGTCTCCATGATCACGGAAGGTATCAAGAACAGGAAGCAGGGCGACGCCATATGTCGGGCCGTGGAGCGGGCCGGCGAGATACTTGCAAAACATTTCCCCATCAAGGCGGGAGACCGGGACGAATTGCCGAACCTGATCGAGGGGAAGTGACGGCCCCGGGACGCTGATTAATTATTGACATATAACCTGCCTCCGCGATTTATTCATTGGTCACCGTGAGGTTTGAGCCGATGAATCGCAAATCCTTATATATGATCATAGTATCGCTGTTTCTCCTGGCGTCCATTGTCATGGGAAGCGTCGCGCAGGGCGCCGTTGTCAGGGAATACCGGGTATTTTCAGCTGAGCTGTACACGCAGGAAAAGAAGTTCGCCCGCGTCGCCCTGCGGAGGTTCCGGATGGATGGCACCGAATGCTACCTGTCCGTTGATCCCGACTCCCTTCGCACGGAAATTGTCCCCGTGGGGAAATATCTCATCCTGAAAAAAACATTCTCGGAGATCGCCGCGCGGCGGAAGGACACGGCCTATTTCAAGGCGATACGAATTGCAGGGCAGAACTCATGGCGCCTTCAGAACGCGGGTCTGATCCATGTTCCCGCCAATGACCGGGACGTGTATCTCACCGCCGACCTCTGCCCCACGAGGCTGCCCCTTGACCGGAGCCCCTTTGCCAGTCTTGTCGCGGAATACGGCCCGTACCGCCGGCCCGTGCCGGTGGCCGTCGCGGTCAGCGGCATATGGATGGAAAAGCACCCCGAAGACCTGAAATGGCTGGCCGGTCTCGCAAAAAACGGCGACCTGTCCGTGACCTGGGTGAACCACACCTATAATCACCGCCATAAAAAAAGGGTCCCCCTGTGGAAGAACTTTCTCCTTGATATCAACACCAGGCTTGAGGAAGAGGTCATGAAAAACGAGCTCGCCATGGTCGAGGCCGGCCTGGTCCCGTCGGTCTTTTTCCGTTTTCCCGGCCTGGTTTCGAACAGGGCCCTCTTCGGCGGTGTCGCCGGTTACGGCCTCATCCCCCTGGGGAGCGACGCCTGGCTCGGGAAAAAGCAGTGGCCCGTCGCCGGGAGCATAATCCTGATCCACGCCAACGGCCAGGAGCCGGTGGGCATCAAGCGCTTCCTCTGGATCCTCGGGAGCTGGAGAAAGGACCTTGCCGGTGGCCGAAAGGCCTTCGGGGACCTTTCCGACGGGCTCCGGCAGGCCATGAAAATGTATTGACACGGCGCCATGGTTTTTCGTTCGATTAACATAAATCCCCCCGTCCCCCGGAGGGGGCGCGAGATATATGATTCTAACTGTATTGCCAGAGAAGTCCCCCCCAGGGGGATTTAGGGGGGTCTTGAACAGCAATTCTTAATATTTGAATATTGAATATATGGATAAAATCAATGGAACTCCCTTCATCATACGATCCGAAACAGACCGAGGAAAAATGGTACCGCCTCTGGGAAGAGGGAAACTACTTCCACGCCCGGGAGGATGACGGCAAGGAGCCCTACTGCATCGTCATACCGCCGCCCAACGTCACCGGCACCCTCCACATCGGCCATGCCCTGAACAACACTCTCCAGGACATCCTCATCCGGTGGCAGCGTATGATGGGCAAGTCGGCCCTCTGGATGCCGGGCATGGACCATGCCGGCATAGCCACGCAGAACGTGGTGGAGCGTCTTTTAAAGGAAGAGGGGAAGACCAAGGACGACCTGGGCCGCGAGGCCTTTGAAAAGCGGGTCTGGCAATGGAAGGAGCATTCCGGCGGTCAGATTCAGAACCAGCTGAGGCGCCTCGGCTGCTCCTGCGACTGGGAGCGGGAGCGCTTCACACTGGACAAGGGGCTTTCCCGGGCCGTGCACACGGTCTTCGCGTCCCTCTACCAGGAGGGGCTGATTTACCAGGGGTACCGCATCATCAACTGGTGCCCGCGCTGCGAGACCGCCCTCTCCGATATCGAGACCGAGTACCAGGAGCTGGAGGGACACCTCTGGCACATCAAGTACCCCATGGCCGGGTCAAAGGACTTCATCGTCGTGGCCACAACCCGTCCCGAGACCATGCTGGGCGACACCGGCGTTGCCGTGAACCCTGACGACGAGCGCTATAAAGACATGGTGGGCAAGATGGTGGTCCTTCCCCTGATGAACAGGGAGATTCCCATCTTTGCGGACCACTTCGTGGACAGGGAATTCGGCACCGGCCTGGTAAAGGTGACCCCGGCCCACGATCCCAACGACTTTGAAATGGGCAAGCGCCACGGCCTGGAAGAGATCAACATCCTGGACAAGAACGGATTCATCAACGAGAACGGCGGGCCGTACCGGGGGCTCTCCCGCTTCGACGCGCGGAAAAAGGTCGTCGAGGACCTGGAAAAGCTGGGCCTCCTCGTCAAAATAGAGAAGCACATGCACGCCGTGGGACACTGCTATCGCTGCCGCACCATCATCGAGCCGTACCTCTCGAAGCAGTGGTTTGTGAAGATCAAGCCCCTGGCAGACGCCGGCATCCAGGCCGTTGAGGACGGCCTGATCCGCTTCGTGCCCAAGAGCTGGGAGAAGACCTACTTCGAGTGGATGCGCAATATCCGCGACTGGTGCATATCGCGCCAGCTCTGGTGGGGCCACCGGATCCCGGCCTTCTACTGCGACGACTGCGGCCACATCACCGTGCAGGTGGAGGACCCCACCGAGTGCGAGAAGTGCAAATCGAAGAACATCAGGCAGGACGAGGACGTCCTGGACACCTGGTTCTCCTCCGGCCTCTGGCCCTTCTCGACCCTCGGCTGGCCCGACAGGACGCCGGCCCTGGACAAGTACTATCCCACGAGCGTCCTCGTGACCGCCTTTGACATCATCTTTTTCTGGGTGGCGCGGATGATCATGATGGGCCTGAAGTTCATGGGGGACGTCCCCTTCCGCGACGTCTACATCCACGCCCTGATCAGGGACGAGCACGGCGCCAAGATGAGCAAGTCCCGGGGGAACGTCATAGACCCGATCGTGATGATGGACCAGTACGGCACCGACGCCCTCCGCTTCACCCTGGCGATGCTGGCGGCCCAGGGCCGCGACATCATCCTCTCCGAGAAGCGGATCGAGGGATACCGCACCTTCTGCAACAAGATATGGAACGCCACGCGCTTCATCATGATGAACCTGGGAGAGGGCTTCACGGCCCGCGAACCCGTCCCCGCCGAGCTCGAGGTGTTCGACCGGTGGATCCTGCACCGGCTCAACGAGGCGATACGCGAGGTCCAGCGCGGCTTTGAGGAATACAAGTTCAACGACGCGGCCCACGCCGTCTATTCCTTCTGGTGGCACGAGTTCTGCGACTGGTACATCGAGCTAACCAAGCAGCGCCTCTATGATAAAGAAGGCGGCTCGCAGAAAAGCTCCGACGCGGCGCGCCAGGTGCTCTTCCATGTGCTGAAGAAATCGATGCAGCTCATGCACCCCTTCATGCCCTTTATTACCGAAGAGATCTGGGACAAGATAAAGGATGAAAAAGACGGCCTCATCCTGGTGTCGCAGTGGCCCGCGCCACGGCCGGAATTCGACTTCGTCGCCGAGTCCGAGGAGACCAGGCTCTTCCAGGAGATCGTGTACTGGATCAGGAACATCCGCGGCGAGATGAACGTCCCCCCCGACAGGAAGGCCTCGGTGGTGTTCAAGACCGCCAGCGACATGATCGCGACAATCATAAAGAGGGAAGGGGTGCACATCAGGGCCCTGGCCAAGGTCGACACCATCACCATGGACCCCGCCTACGCGCCCTCGGGCACGGACGCCTCAGCGGTCATGAACGACATCGAGATATTCATGCCCCTAAAGGGACTTATCGATTTCGACAAGGAGCGCGCCCGCATCGACAAAGAGATCGCCCGGGTCCGCGGCGATCTCGACAGAGTGGAAAAGAAGCTGGCCAACGAGAACTTCACCGGCAAGGCGCCGGCCGAGGTCATCGAAAACGAGAAGACGAAGCGGGCCGAATTCGCGGAACTGCTCCAGAAGCTCGAACAGAGCCGAGCGAAGTTCAACTGACGCCGTTACGGCCTGCACACCTCTTTCTGCTTTTCCGCGATGCGCTCGGCGAGGCGCCTCTTTCTCCGTTCCTGGGCCTCGCAGTTGCGCCTCTTTTCGTCTTCCGTCGTAAGATCGATCGGCGGCACCTCGACCGGCTTGCCGTGTTCGTCGAGGGGAACGAAGGTGAGATAGGCCGACGCCGTGTGCCTGGTCTCGCCGGTGATGAAGTTTTCCGCCTCCACGCGGACGCCGACCTCCATGGATGTTTTCCCCACGAAATTTATCGTTGCCGTCAGGCGCAGCAGGTCGCCCACGAAGACCGGGCTGTGGAAATCGAGACGGTCAATGGAGGCGGTGACCACGTTCCTGCCGGTGTGGCGCGCCGCCACGATCCCCGCGGTGTTGTCTATGAGCTTCATGATGGACCCGCCATGGACGTTGCCGGCCAGGTTCGCGTCCTGGTGGGTCATGTGCTGCACGATGGTGATGCTTGAATCGCTTACTTTTTTCATCGCGTTCCTCCTTAACGGCAGCAGGTCCCCGAATCGAAGCAGATCTTACTGTTCTCGACCTGCAGGGTGGTGTGCCGTATTCCGTACTTGTGTTCCAGCATTGAATTGACGTTTCGTATTATGCCATCGGTGTCGCTCCCGCCTGCCGCAGGCGACGCGCAGATATGGCACGACAGGAAAATTTCCGTTGAGTTGATCGACCAGATGTGGAGGCCGTGGACGCTCCCCACGCCGTGCACGCCCCCGATCTCGCGGTATACCTCGTCCGCGTCGATATGGGCCGGAGTCCCCTGCAGGAATATCCTCATCGAATCGCGGATGATGGAGAAGGAGCTGCCGGCTATCATGGCGACTATGATCAGGCTTATGGCCAGGTCCACCAGGACCTGGCCGGTAACATAGAGGATGACGGCCGCGCCGATGACCGCCACGGACGAGACCGTGTCGTACAGGAGGTGCAGGAAGGCGGCCTTCATGTTCAGGGTCCGGTGCCGGTCCCTGATGAGGAGAAGCATTGAAAAGAGGTTCCCCGCCAGGCCGATAAGGGCCACCGGCACCATGACCTTCAGGTCAATGGGCACCGGGTTGAGATAGCGCTCCACCGCCTCGTACACGATGTAGAGACCGATGGCCAGGAGCGACAGGGCGTTCACCAGGGCCACGGCCACTTCAAAACGCTTGAGGCCGAAGGTGAATTTTTTGTCCGGCCGTTTCTCCGACACCCGTTCGCCGGCGTATCCCATGATCAGAGAGAGTACGTCGGAGAAGTTGTGCCCCGCGTCGGAGATCAGGGCCAGGCTGCCCGACAGGAGGCCGCCTATGTACTCGGCAACGGCGATACTGGCGTTGAACATGATCACCAGTACCAGCCGGCTTCCCCGGGCATGATGATGGTGATCGTGGCCTTCATGGGCGTGGCCGCCCCGGGCATGTTTGTCCGCGCGTTCTTTCATTTCCGCTTCCCGTCATTCATTGATATGCTCCAAACCCTGGGTGAATATCTGCTTCACATGGTCGTCGTCAAGCGAATAGCAGATGGACCTGCCGTTCCGCCGGTACCGAACCAGGCGCGCCTGCTTGAGGATGCGCAGCTGGTGGGATATGGCAGACTGGTTCATCTCCAGGAGCGAGGTGATGTCATGGACGCAGAGGTCAGAGCGGGAGAGGAGGTAGAGTATCTTGATCCTGGTGGCGTCACCGAAGACCCTGAAAAATTCCGACAGGTTCACCAGGCTCGCTTCGTCGGGCATCGACTCCCCGGGCTTTTTGCCGTCCGGCTGGGTTCCTGTGTGCCCGGCGCCTTTTGGCCTGTTCCTATGTTGAAGTGTCCTGTCCATGCCGACCCGTATATTATAGCTATATATGAACATATATTCATGTATTCATAAAAAGTCAAGCGGAATTTTATGGCCGTGCGATTGATTCCTGCAGGGCTTTCCCGCTAGAAGCGATTGATTTGAAGGGCTTGATCGGGAACAGTGATTAAGGAGGGATTATAATGCTGGCGTATTTCCTGGAGCGTTCCATGGCACTGTTCTCTGAAAACCGCAACATGTAGTCCTCCGGTTTATTGAGCAGGCCCCGCGGGGCGGATTGTGTCGGGGGCTGGCTCGCATACCGAACGTCTAATCCAAAAAAATCGCTGGACAGAACACCGGCAATTGTAAATAGAAGATTTATGAATAAAAACTTGAGGACGGGTATGATAAAAGTAATAACGTATGGAACGTATGACCTCATGCATATAGGCCATATCAATCTGCTTAGGAGAGCGCGAGAACTTGGAGATCATCTGACGGTCGCTTTATCTACGGATGAATTTAACGCCATGAAGCACAAAACGTCCTTTTTATCCTATGAGCACCGGAAGGTCATTCTTGAGGCTATTCGTTATGTTGATCGCGTGATACCTGAAGAGAATTGGGAACAAAAAGTAAGTGATATAAAGAAATATAATATCAATATATTCACGATGGGGGATGACTGGGAAGGCAAGTTTGATTTTTTAAGCGAGTATTGCAAGGTTGTTTATTTGCCCCGCACAAAGAATATTTCAACAACAATGCTGAAGGAGATTGTCAATTTATCAAACGGCGGCAGATGATCCCCGTGCCACAGATGAAAAGAAAATTGTTTTACATCAATACAGCAGTGATCTCGGCCGTTTTTTTCTGCCTCGAGGCGGGTGCTTCCGCCGGACCGAAGGTGCGTCCTTCGGCGAAGCCGCTGAACCGCGTTGCCGTTATTAAGAGCAGGTATGACGATGTGGACAAGGTCCTCACGGCCTTCCGCATCCCCCATGACGTCCTGACGTACCGCGACCTGGAGGCGCCGAAAAAAATCGAGCGGTACCGTTCACTATTTGTGCCCAGCGGCGTCGATTATCCGATCGAAGAGATGCTGGACGTGTATGCCAATAATTTCAGGTTCAAGTCCGTTGCGCTCAAGCCTGATTTTTACGAGATAGACAAGGACAAGGTCGCCAAAACCCTGAGGGACTTCGTGAGGAGCGGCGGCTCGGCATATTTTTCCGGCTACACGTACGAGTTTCTGCAGAAGGGCTTTAACATGCTCGAGTACTTCAGCAATTTCCCCTACATGGGCATGCCGGCCAGGCTCGAGGCGACGGTGTTTAACGATCTCGCGCGCTTCAGCACGAAGAAGCGGATGGCCCTCTACATGGACCACCCGGGATGGATCGCCATCAAGGAAGCCCATAACGCGGAGATTATCGCCTTCGCCACGTTTGAGACGCCCCGCGGCATGCGCTCCGGCCCGGTGAGCTTCCTCGCCCGCAGGGGCAGCGGGGAACTCCTCTATACCAGCTATGACAGCACCGTGTTCAGCGATTTCCGGCGGTTCAACATCTACCGCATCGCCGGGGCCCATATCATGGAGAGGCTCGAGGACGAGGCGCGCCGGTGGGGTCAGGCCGTCACCGGCAGGATCGTCAATGCCATGCATGACGGTGAATACGTCGAGATGCACCGGCTGGACCTGGCTAAGGGGAACAACACGATTTACTTTTTCTCTGAGAAGGATTTTTACCAGATTGACATCGTCGACAGCCGCCAGTCGCTGATCGAGTCGCGGGACCTGCCGCAGAGGGAGCAGATGTTCACGGTGAAGTCGGCGGGCGATGATTACTGCTACATCAGGCTCTACCCGTACTCAAACGACCGCTTCGGGATGTACGGGGTCGTTTCCGCGTCGGGAAGGAGGATCATTCCCTACCTGTATTACATTCTGGCGGCCTTGGGGGCGATTGCCGCGTGCGGAATTGCCGTTGCCGTGTACCGGCTCTTTTTCACCGGGGGATATTCGGGACGCGGCCGGTTATAGGGGGCCTACTTCCTGCCGATTTCATCGATGAAAGCGATGAACTGCCGGTAGAATCCCTGGAACTCGTCATTTTTACGGAGCTCGCGGAGGTTCGGTTTCCTGCCGCTCATGATATCGTGCATGTGCTGCGTCAGGACGTAGAGGGGGCCGGACATCCTGTTCGTGAGACGTATGAGGTACAGGAAGAGCCCCAGGCCGAGGAGGACGCCGGTGATGATCATCACCGTGAAGAGGACCCTGTTCAGGTTCAGTATCCTCTTCAGCTGTTCCACGTTGGTGTGCATCAGCGCGATGGTTTCCATGTGCTCCTCGATGGCCCGGTCCTGGTCGCGGGATGCCGCGGTGTCCCGTTTCTGGGCGGACAACGTCATGAGCGTTTCTATGGTCTTCTTGTTTTTTTCTATCGATGCGTTGAGGTCGGTGATGGTGGCGGATATCTGCCTGTTGTTGTCGGAGGATATGATCCCCGTGACCGCTATGATGAGGATAAAGGCTATGATAATGATCCCTATTATGCGGAAGGTCGTTTTCAGCTGGAAATTTTTATCAATGATGGTTTTGCGTCTCGTCATGGCTTCAACCTCACCTGTAGGATAGGGACCGCCCGGGTCGCTCCGGGGCCGGGTGGCTGTAAACCGTGAAATTTTGGGGCCCGCCGGGCCCGCCTGTCAAGCAGAAATAGTTGCGGGGCATTCCAAGAAAAGTAGTTGCATTCAGGCCTGATTGCTAAAAAAGTATTATACATATTCGGAGCCATCGCATGGGAAGAGTGATATCTGTCTCCAACCAGAAGGGAGGAGTGGGAAAAACAACGACCACGGTCAACGTCGCGGCATTTATCGCCGACAGGGGCCGTCGCGTCCTCATCATAGATATTGACCCGCAGGCCAATGCCGGATACGGCGTCGGCATAAACGCGGTCGAGAGTGAAAAGACCGTTTACGAGGTCCTTATCGGGGCGGTGCCCATCAGGGAAGCCATCATGCAGACCGGCCTCCCCAACCTGGACCTGATACCCTCGAACATCCACCTTGCCGGGGCGCAGATGGACCTCATGGACCTTGAGGGGAAGGAATTCATTCTCCGGAAGGCCATGCAGGACATCCGCGGCGAATACGATTACGTGTTCATAGACTGCCCGCCCTCCCTCGGGATACTCACGCTGAACAGCCTCGTGGCCGCGGATTCGGTCATGATCCCCCTGCAGTGCGAGTACTATGCCCTGGAGGGGCTGAGCCAGCTGCTGCGGATCATCGCCATGGTGCAGGAGAACCTGAACCGGAGCCTTTCCATCGAGGGCGTGGTCCTGACCATGTACGACTCGCGGACCAACCTGTCGCAGCAGGTCGTGTCCGACGTGCGGGAATATTTTTCCAACAAGGTCTTCAAAACGATCATACCGAGGAACGTTCGCCTCTCAGAGGCGCCCTCCTTCGGAAAACCGATCGGCCTCTACGACAGGGGAAGCATCGGCAGCGTCACGTACGAGAATTTGGCGGAAGAGGTTATACAGCATGGCTAAGAAGGTTCTGGGCAAAGGCCTGTCAGCGATCATCACGTCATCACCAACGCCGGTGGATGCCCTGGAAAAGGGCATCGTTCAGAACGCCGAGCTCATCGTCGAGCTCGCCGTTGATTCGGTGCTGCCCAACCCGGACCAGCCCCGGACCACCTTTGACGAGCTCGAGATCAAGGGGTTGGCCGCGTCCATCCAGGCCGTTGGCCTCCTCCAGCCGATCATTGTCCGGCGTTCCGGCGACAGTTATTACGTGGTGGCCGGCGAGCGCCGCCTCAGGGCCGTCAAGCACGCCGGCATGAAGAAGATCAGGGCCATCGTCATCGAGGCCGACGAGGCGAAGAACCTGACCCTCGCCCTCATCGAGAATATCCAGCGCACCAACCTGAATCCGATCGAGGAGGCGGAGGCGTACAAGGTCCTCATCAACCGTTTCAGCCTGAAGCAGCAGGACATCGCGGCCCAGGTCGGTAAGGACCGGGCCACCATAGCGAACCTGCTGCGGCTGCTGCAGCTTCCCGCCGAAATCCAGGAGTCGCTGTCTTCCGGCGATATCAGCATGGGCCACGCGAAGGTGCTCCTGTCCGTGAGCGGCGGCCGCCAGATGGAGCTTTTCAGGGAGATACTCAATAAATCGGTTTCGGTCCGGGCCCTGGAGCAACTGGTCCAGGAAAGCGAAAAGAAGCAGAAGCACGGCAAGAAAAAGCCGGGCAAAGACGCCCATATCAGGAAAATGGAAGAGGAGCTGGTGTCGTTCTTCGGCACCAAGGTCGAGATAAAGCATGCCTCCGGGAAAGGAAAAATCGAAATCAGCTATTATTCGCTGGATGATTTTGACCGGATCCTCGACCTGATAAAGAAATAATGTTGACGCCGGCGCGGTGCGCCGGTTATTTTTGTGCATACAGAAACAATGGGGTTTGGGCCATGAACCGTGATGATGGGGCACGGCAGTATTTCGAGAAGCTGAAAATAATAGAAAAGTTCTGCGCGGGCGACACCGAGACCGCGAAGAAGATCCTGAAGGGCGAATTCACCGATATCGTCGTCATCAAGGGAAGGTTCAAGGACGACGAAGAAGAGAACTACGGCCTCTTCATCGTCATGATCAGCCGCATATCCCGCACCGTGGTGCTGGCGAAGTCAGTGGTGTCCCGCACCGCCTCGGTCTTTCATCACAAACCCTTCGATTCGTGGAAGGCCTTTTTCGCCAAGCTGGAAAAGGAGATCAGCGAGGCCGAGATCGACACCGAGAAGATGCAGACCATCAACGGGGTCCTCGAGCGGCTGGCGGAGCTCAGGTTTTTCAAGAGCATTTTCGAGTGGGTCGATACCAACGATATCATGAACCTGACGGACAAGTTCCAGAAGATCATCAACAATGTCCTTGAAATCGAAGACAGCCGCGTGGTGCTCGATTTTGAAAATATCACGTCCCTTGTCCTGTACGAGGAGCGGGGGATCAAGCCCAAATAATCATCAAACCCGGTCACTACCGGACCTGGAAACGGTACCTCTTGTCGACGGAGCCGCTTCTGCCGAAGTGGGCCCGCACCTCGTATATGCCCGGCGCCAGGTTCATGCCGGAAAAGGTCATCTGGCCGTTTTTGGCGCTGTAGGTCCACTGGTACGCCTGGTATCTGCCGTCGCCGTCCGCCGCCCTTGATATGTCGATCCAGCAGTTACGGTATTCCGGCATGTTCTGGTAGTACACGATGACGGAATCGGCAGTGCCGTACACGGCCTTGCCGGTCCAGATAACGGTTTGTTTCGCCGCGTCGTTTCCCGCGGGTTTATCCCGTTCCGGGGCCCCGTCGTCTTTCTTTTCCGGTTCTTTTTCCTTTTTATCCTTACGTTCCTTGTCTTTGTCGATTTCAACGGCTTTGTCTTTGTTTTTCAGGTAGTCCTCTTCCATCCTCTTGAGGTCCTCCTCGCTTGTGCCGTCCAGGTCCTCAATGGGGGTAATCCGGGCGAAGCGGTTGAATTCCTTTTTCTCTTCTGCGTTCACCGGCCTGGTCTTGATGGAGTCCTTCACCTCGGCGGTTTTGCCGTTTTCGATGCTCCGCTCCTCATTCGTTTCTTTGCCTTCCGCCACCATCCTGACCGCCACGGATCCGTCATTCACCGCCACAACGGATCCGTCTTTCCGGGAAGTGACGCTGAATTCGGTGCCCCGCACCGCCGCCAGGGACGTCTTGGTGTACACCTTGAAGGTCGATTCCTTGGCGAGATTATGCACCCTCGAGAACATTCTTCCCTGGTCGATATGGAACTGCGCGTTTCCCTTGTCAAGGAAGAGGCCCATGCTCACGGTCGTGGCGGATTCGATCTTGATGACCGAGTCATCCCCGATCTGGACGACGAGCAGGGAGTCCGGTCCGGTCCTGACCACGTCGCCATGCATCAGTTCATCCTTGTGCCTGAGAATCCTGGCGGGCTCCCCGGCCCGCTCAAGGGTTACCGTGCCGATAACGAAGGTTGCCATGGCACGGACCGCCTTTGTTTCGCCGGCATCCTTTTTGATGCATGATGAAAAAAATGCGCCGGAAAGCACCAGGGCGGTGCTGATATACAATGAAATTCCGCGCGTGACAGCATCAGGTTTCATCAGGTTGCTCCTAAACTTGTGGTGATGGGGATACTGTGGGTAATGCCTGGTAAATAATCAACATTAAATTTATTAATGCGGACAGCAGTACCCATGACATTTCCCCATGAGCCAATGATGAGGCGGTTCCATCCTGGTAAGACAACAAAAAGACCGCCTGTTCAGGCTGAAAAAATATTAGGATCTATTTTTCAATCAGTTAACGCCGGCTTGATTTGAATAAAAAAATCAGAAAAACGACAAAATAATTTGCCGATCAAAAAAAACTTAAATATCTTAAAAAGGTTTTAGATAAAAATATACACAAAGATAAAAAGCGGAAAGGATATGGAGGGTTTATGATAAGGTTTAAAGTGAGCATCCCTGCGCTCACAGTTGCTTTTTTTTCGTTAATTATTCTATTCTCTGACTGTAAAGATCTCGTCTCCTCTGAGAAAAATAATGGGAAAGCTGAATGCCTTCTCGGAAGCGCAGTTATGTATGCCGCGGCGACCGGCCTGAACGGCGGCGGGACCGGTTCTTTTGCCGGTGACGTGTTCCTGCCCTGGGAAGGCGGTTCTTCGTATTATTCAAAGTGGTCCCACGGTCCCTCGTCAGAACCGGATTACTTTCCCATCGCGGTCTGGTTGCAGTCGCCCTGCAACGCGGAAGCCTACCGTGCCATCGGCATCAATACCTTCGTCGGTCTCTGGGAAGGGCCGACGGAAGACCAGCTTGGCCGTCTAGCCGACCGGGGGATGCCGGTCCTGTGCGCCCAGAACGCCGCGGGCCTCGGCAGCCCCAGCAATCCGGTGATCAGTGCATGGACCCACGACGACGAGCCTGATAACGCCCAGGCGGACGGACAGGGCGGGTACGGTCCGCCGATATCCACGGCATCGATTGTTGCCGGATACCAGTCAATGGTTGCCGCAGATCCAACCAGGCCGGTATTCCTGAACCTAGGGCAGGGCGTGGCCTGGGACGGGTGGTACGGCCGCGGCGTGCGCACCGGCCATCCGGAGGACTACGCGGAGTACATCAAGGGCGCCGACATCATTTCCTATGACATCTATCCTGTCAACTCCCGGGACACGGCAGTGAAGGACAGGCTTTGGCTCGTGGCATACGGGGTCGACCGCCTGCGCCGGTGGAGCAATTATAAAAAACCGGTATGGAACTGGATCGAGTGCACCGACTTCAACGGCTCGGGAAGAAAGCCGACGCCGTCGGAGGTAAAGGCGGAAGTGTGGATGTCCATCATCCATGGATCCATGGGCATCGGATACTTCGTCCACGTGTTTTCTCCGACCTTCATCGAGGCCGGTCTGCTGAGCGACGCCCATATGAGCTCGGCCGTGGCGGCGATCAATGCGCAGATAACGTCCCTGGCGCCGGTGCTGAACACACCCTCCGTCGCCAATGGCGTGACCGTGACCAGCAGCAGCGCCGATGTCCCGGTCGACGTCATGCTCAAGCGCTACAACGGGGAGACCTATCTGTTTGCCGTGTCCATGCGGCCCGGCATCACGACGGCGACCTTTACCCTGCGGGACTTCCCGGCCGATGCCGAGGCGGAGGTCATCGGCGAAAACCGGGTCAAGATATTCACCGATGGCGTCATGCGGGACTCCTTCACCGATTATACCGTGCATCTCTACCGCATCACCTGGAAATAGGGGAATCGCAGCAAACCCGCTATGATGGGGAAGGACGCCGTTCCGGTCCCTCCGTCCGCTACACTATTTCCTGGCATGTTGTGATGTCCATGCCCGGTTCCAGAAGGGGGAACAGTTTCTCCATTGTCTTCGGCAGGTTGGCCGAGTGGATCTTCAGGGCGTCCTTGTCCTGGTATTTTTCATAAAACAGGATCGCGTTTTCCTCCCCGCGGACCGTATGCGGGATGTAAGCAAGGCATCCCGGTTCGGATTCCTTTACCTTCGGGGCAATCTCTTTTAAAATCCCGATGGCTTCATCCATTTTTCCTTCCTTGACTTTCAGCTTGGCGATGAGCGTGATCATGGGTTTCTCCTTGGGTTGTTAATGTGTTAATTGTTATCGCGAGTAAAGCGAGTGTCATGCCCCCCTGTCCCTCTGAGGGGCACGACGGGTATTTTGTGAGATGTTAATTATATAATTAATGCTGACAAGTAATTTAATGAACAATCTGCACTGACACATGCCCCGCTGGGGGACAGGGGGTGCTCGGATTGGTGTTTATCCTGAACCTGTCGCGGATTCCTCGCAACGACACGATACTATCACAGCGCCTCTGCCGCGGCCAGGCCGGCGCAGTATCCGGTGCTCCAGCAGATCTGGAGGTTGTAGCCGCCGGTGGGGCCGTCGATATCGATTATCTCGCCGGCGAAATAAAGATTGTCGATGATGCGTGACCGCATGGTGCGCATGTCGATCTCGTCGAGGGAAATGCCGCCGGCCGTGATGATGGCCTTGTCAAAGCCCTCGATGCCGGCGACCGTGGCGCGCAGGTCTTTCAGGAGATGGACGAGCTTCGTCCGCTCCTCCCGCGTGATGTGGCTCACGGTTTTCTGCGGGTCAATACCGGATAACCGCACGATGACCGGAATGAGGGACGCCGGAAGAAGCCGGCCCAGGCTGTTCTTGAAAAGGCGCGTGGGGTTTTCCCCGAAGTCCCGTCGGACCCGCTCGTCCAGGGCCTTGCGGTCCAGGGCCGGCTTCAGGTCGATGGAGAGCTTCAGGCGGGCGGGGAGGAGCTCGCCGACGGTCCGGCTCAAGTCTATGATAACGGGGCCGCTCATGCCGTTCGACGTGAACAGGGCCTCGCCGAATTCCTCGCCGGCTGTCCTGCCGTCATGGATAAGCCGCACCGTCACGTTGCGGAGGCTCAGGCCCTCGAGCTCGCCTGTCCACTTTTCCTTGAGGATGACCGGCACCAGGGAGGGCCGCGGTTTGACCACCGTGTGGCCCAGGTCCCGGCAGAACTCGAGACCGGCGCCGGTGGAGCCGGTCGCCGGATAGCTGAGGCCCCCGGTGCAGAGGATGATCTGCCGCGCCTCAATGTCGCCGTCGCCGGTGGTGATCCTCGTCACATGGCTGTTTTCCCGTGCCAGGCCAAGGACCTCGCGGCCGTACAGGACGCGCACGCCGTGTTCCTTTATATACTCCTGGAGGACCCGGAGTACGTCCGCGGCGCTGTCGGACTCCGGGAAGACGCGGTTCCCCCGCTCGACCTTGACCGGGCATCCGCGGCCCGTGAAAAAGCTCATGGCGTCATCGACGCTGAAGGCGTGGAGCAGTGAATGAAGGTACCGACCCTTCTTTCCGAATTGTTCGAGAAAACCGCGGACATCCGGCGCGGCGTTGGTAATGTTGCACCGTCCCTTGCCGGTGATGAGAAGTTTCCTTCCCGGCCGGCGGTTTTTCTCGATGAGGATAACATCTGCCCCGTTGGCCGCGGCGGTGCCGGCCGCCATCATGCCCGCCGGGCCCCCGCCGATCACGGCTATGTCGCAGGTCATGGAATCCATGGATTCATTCATCGGTATTGTAGACCCCCTGTCCCCTTGAGGGGGCATGTATCATGTCAACTCATTGACCAATTGATTGACCACCGGGATGTTAATAAAATAGTACATATGTTTCAATCATTATTTGGCTGTTTTCCCCCGCTCATTATATCCAGACGCACCGGTCTCGCCCCACTGTGAAGAAGAAGGATAGCCGCTGTTGACCACAGCGACAGGATAATAACATTCAGATATAAGAGCTGGGCGAAATGCAGTTCAGATAAAAAATATTGTGTCACCTGGGCAATTACCTATCTGGACGGAATTTCCTATATAATAAAATAGACAAGCATTTTTTACGCGGCCGGGCTGCCCCGTGGTCAGGACCAGGCCCCTGGCAGGATGTGTCACCGGCCCAGCAGAATGACGCTGCCGCCGTCCCGTATGGCTTCAAATACCTTTTTTTCACCGTACTTAAGAATTTCTTCCATCGACTTCCGCGATGCCGCCGCGTCTCCGCGGGTCAGGGCCCCGAGGAGCTTCATGTTCAGCCGCAGCGAGGCTTCCGGCGCGCCCTTGATGGAATAGAAAAATTCGGTGAAGAAAGAATATACCGGCTTGAAGGATTGAAAAACAAGGCGGCTGATAATGTTTCCTGAGATGCCTATGATCGAGAAATGAAAATCGAAGTCACATTCGGTGAGCACGGTAATGTTGTCCAGGTGCGATTGTTTTCGCTCAAGGTTTTTCCGTAAGCATTCGGCTTCGTCATCCGTGATCCGGAGAGCGGCCTCCCCGGCCGCGGACGTTTCGGTAATGAGCCTGAATCCAAGCAGGGACTCAAGGGTCTGCCGGTCTATGGCACGCCTGACGCGGAGCACCTGCACGAGGGTCTCGAGGGAGCCGTCCCTGAAAAAATCCCTGACAAATGTCCCGCTCTGGGGATGCGTTTCAACGAAGCCGCCCTGCGCAAGCACCGCGATGGCCTCGCGGACGGCGAACCGGCTTGCACCGTATTTATGGGAAAGCTCCCTCTCGGACGGGAGCCTGCTGCCGATGGGATATGCCTCGCGTATGATATCGGTCCGTATATCGTCTAAAATCCTGCCCGGAAGACCTTTTTTCATGGTATGGATCCCCTTTTCGATCATGGCGCCATTCATTATTGGCTTATCGGAATCATTCAGCTCCTTCGCTGCATGCCGGCAAGTAATAAACTTGACATCTGGTTATACCAATTTATTAATTGGTATAACCACTTTTAGAAACCCGCAGGAGGAATTGCAATGAAAATTTCACGGATAGAGTTATACCACGTTTCGATCCCCCTCAGGGAAACCTTCTGGCCCACCTGGATACCGGGTTACCCCCAGACGCACAACAGGTTTACCCTCATAAAGCTGGTGACGGACGAAGGCATCGAGGGATACAGCGCGGGCTCCGCCATGGGAAAGGAGCGCGAAGGCCTGGGCGACCTCCTGGGAGGCTACCTGATGGGCGCGGACCCTACCGATATCGACAGGGTGCAGGACCTCCTGAAACAGGCGGGGATATTGGGATGGAGGAACTTCTGGATTGAGCCTGCATGCTGGGACATCATGGGCAAGAAGGCGGGCAAGCCCGTGTACGAGCTCCTCGGCGGCAGGGCGCGGCCCGTGGAGGTGTACTGCTCCACCGGTGAGATGCACGATCCGGACCGGCGCGCGGAGGAGATCATGGCCGCCAGGGAGATGGGGTTCCGCTGCGCCAAGCTCCGGGTCAAGAGCATCGGGCTGAAGGACGACATCCGGCAGATCGAGACCGTCAGGAAAAAAATCGGCAAGGACTTCATGCTGGGCGTTGACGCCAACCAGGGGTGGCTGGTCACCATCGTGGACAAGATACCGGCGTGGGACCTCGCCCGGGCGAAAAAGTTCGCCGACGCCTGTCACCGGAACGGGATCGAATGGCTCGAGGAGCCCCTCGATTCGCGCGATTACAACGGCAACGCCGCCTTGAAAAAATATTCGAAAGTTAAAATATCCGGAGCCGAGCTGAACTACGGGTGGGACGAGATAAAGATCATGTTTGAGAAGGACTGTTTTCATATCTACCAGCCGGACGCCACCTTCGCCGGGGGCATCGCGCAGGTGAAGAAGGTCATCGACATGTGCCGCGAGAAAAAACGGCTGTATACGCCGCACACGTGGACCAACGGCATCGGCTTTTACGTCAATTGGAACATGGTGCTCGCCGACAGGGACAATTCCCTGCCGCTGGAATATCCGTATGAACCGCCCTCATGGATACCGGAATTCAGGGAAGGCATTATCGACCCGATCCTGCCGGACAAGAACGCGATGCTCCAGCCGTTCACCGCTCCGGGGCTCGGTTTCACCATTAACAAGGCCATGCTGAAAAAATACGGGACGCGGTTCTTCAAGCTCACGGAAACCGGCCTCAAGCTCAAGGTTATACGGGAGAAGGGGCTTAAAACGGCCCTTGAGCTGAAGAAGAGAAAAGGTTAGACGCATTGTAGTAGTCGGGGGGGCAAATCCCGGGCTAACGCACCGGCCGTTTCTGCTTCAGCATTTTCTTCAAGAACTGCCCGGTGTACGACTCCTTCACGCGCACAACCTCTTCAGGCGTGCCCGCGACGACAACGGTGCCGCCGGCGTCGCCCCTTACGGGCCCAGGTCGATGATCCAGTCAGCGGTCTTGATCACGTCAAGGTTGTGCTCGATCGCGATCACCGTGTTTCCCGTGTCAACCAGGGACTGGAGAACGTCGATGAGATGCTGGATGTCGGCGAAGGGGAGGCCCGTGGTCGGCTCATCGATAAGGTGGATGGTGCGGCCGGTCGACCGCTTGGAGAGCTCGGCCGAAAGCTTGACCCGCTGCGACTCGCCGCCGGAGAGGGATCCGGCAGCGCGGTCCATGGTTATGTGATCAATACCCACGGCGGTGAGGAATCGGAGACGCATGCGGATTGTCCTTCATGATCTGCTACGCGATCTTCTTCTCGGTCTCCGTAAGATACAGCTCCATGTAGAGGCGGCACGCCTGACCGATGGAACGGGCCGTCATCTAATCTATGGTGTACCAGGCGACCTGCACGGCCAGGCTCTCGGGCCGGAGACGCTTCCCGCCGCACTCCTCGCACCGCTTGTGGGACATGTAGCTTTCCATCCAGATGCGTATGTCCAGGGACTTGGACTCCCTGTAGCGTCGGCGGAGGTTCGGGATGACGCCCTCGAAGGAGCGCATAAATTTTAAGCCCCCTGTCCAGTATTTTTTCTGTTGACATGTGCCTTTTTGGACTTCATATAAGATCCATTGTGTCCCTTGGTCCGGGCCCAATGAGGGAGCAAAATCCTTGATAATAATTGTATTTATACAGGTACTATACATCTAACCTGAAAACACACAAAACCGTATCTGTGGTAGATATTTATGAATAATATTTCCAACGGTGATTTTAGTGCATACATACATGGCCTAATACATTCATGGCTTAAAACGCTGCTATTGCTTGGTTCGATTCTTGTTCCTGGTTTCTTGATACTTGATTATGTAATCGCTCCACATGAATTGTTCTCCCGGTTTGTTGTGTATCGATTTCTGTCAACAGCATTATTGATTATTCAGTATGTAATACTTCGGATTTTAAAACCTGGCAGATTCAGTTTTATTCATGGTTATCTAGCAGCATTGAATACCGGGTTCGTTATTGCACTTATGACAGTGGATTTAGGGGGATTTTCATCCGGCTATTATGCAGGGCTTAATCTGGTAATTATTGGTGTGAATTTGTTAACGCCATGGCAGTTTATCCATTCTTTAATCAACGGATTGGCTGTGGTGGGAATGTATGTAGGGCTTAATTTTGTTAGATCTCAATCATCTGATTATGTCAACATTTTTAATAACCTTTTTTTTATGGTATCAACTGTAGTTCTTACGACAAGCTTTAGTTATTTAAGGTTTAAACAATTAAAAAGCGAGTATGATTTGCGGTCCATGCTGACGAATGCTCAGGTTGATGAAATACAGGCACTTGCAAATATTGCAGCAGTTATTGCGCGGGGCGATCTTACAGTAACTTTAGATTCATCTTCGGATGGTGCTGCGGGAGCACTGGAGCGGTCGTTTAATGTCATGTTGTGTGACATGCCGAGGTGGACAAAAACTGTTATGATTAAAATGAAAAAAGAGAAAAAAACTCGCCCGTCAAGAATGCTCGCCATCCTTGGCTCGCAAAATATTAAGATTGGGTAAATTTAATGCTAAAGACAGAAACAAAACAGTTTCAATATGAAATACAAAGCTATCAGGAAGACTGTGTAAATAATATTATCAGTCTTTTTGAGAGCCTTCGCCAAAAAGTGGATTTTGTTGAGGTGCTTACGGCACACCATAAAAAGAACAAATACAATTTTCCGGTTCAAGATACCAAGAACATTGACATAATGATGGAAACGGGAACGGGTAAAACGTTCACGTTTATAAAAACCATTTTTGAACTGAGTAATCATTTTGGCTACAAAAAATTTATCGTTCTTATTCCGACTGTTCCAATTCGTGAGGGAACAAAAACCAACTTTGAGGACACCAAAGACTACTTTAAGAGTTTTTACGCCAACGAACGAGAAAAAGAAATTGAAACTTTTGTGTATGAAGGTGGAAATATATCAGCCGTTAGACAATTTATCGGAACTTCTCATTTATCTGTTCTTGTAATGACTCCAAGCTCATTTAACAGTAAAGACAATATTCTCAATCGCCCATTGGAACGGGAAATAAACCAGCCAGACTTATTTTTTAACAATGAAGAACCGCCAAAATCATATTTGGAATGTTTGAAACGACTAAATCCAATCGTGATAATGGACGAACCTCACCGATTTGATGGTAACGCTTTTAAAACCTATTTTGAAGGGTTTGAAAATTATTATTTGCGTTTTGGTGCTACTTTCCCGAAAAAAAAAGATAGTCTGCCTTTATCAAACGTTGCCTATGTTTTAGACAGTATATCTTCTTTCAGACAAAGTTTGGTAAAGAAAATTGTGGTTTATACGCAAGATGTAGTTGAGAATACAGACACCCTCATTGGAATTGACAATAAAAAAGCCATTGTAAGCACTTTAACCAACGGAATTATTGCCAGACGAGAAATAGGAGTAGGTGCTGTTTTCAACGGTAAAAGCATTAAGAAAATAAACAAGGACACCATTGTTTTAGCGGACGACACAATTGAAAAGGTTGATTATTCCTTATCAGACGAATCGTTGCGGGCAATGATTAAGGAAACAATCAAGATACACTTTGAAAAAGAAAAAGGGTTGTTTGAGCAAGGCATAAAAGCTTTGACCTTGTTTTTTATGGAAAGCGACACCAGTTTATTTCGTGGAAGCAATCCAAAAATCAAGAATTTTTTTGAAGAAGAATACAAAAAGCAACACACAGAAATTCTAATCAAACTTGATCAATCAAGCAACTATTATAAATTCTTGCAGAACGATTTTGACAGCGAAAATACTTTGCAGGTTCACAAAGGATATTTTTCAGGCGACAAAGGAAACGCAGACGAAAAAGTAAAAGCGGGAGTTGACGAAATTCTAAAAGACAAAAAGAAATTGCTTTCGTTTGAAAGTCCTACTCGTTTCATTTTCTCCATTTGGGCATTACAGGAAGGTTGGGACAATCCGAATGTTTTCACAATCTGTAAACTTTCAAATCAGGGAAGCGAAATATCAAAATTGCAACAAATTGGTAGAGGTTTACGCATTTGCGTAAATCAAAACTTGCAGCGTAACACGCTTAAAAATCTGAATAACGACCAAGAAGCATTTTGGAAAATCAACAACCTTGATGTAGTGGTATCAAGCAAAGAACACGGTTTTGTTGAAGCAATTCAAAATGAAATTTTAAGTAATTCATTCCTGATTTCTGAAACATTTACAGAGCAGGAACTGATTAAAACACTCAAAGAAAAATCGGGCTTTGATGATGATACGGTTGTTACATTAGTAGATGATGTTTTGAAAGAAAAGAAAATGATTGTTCGCAAGGCAATTGTTGACGGACAAAAGATTTATGAAAAATCGCCCGAGTTTTCAACTATTCTCAAAGAACAAAATTTGACCGAAGAACAAGTAAAAGCAATTGAAAGCTTGTTTGCAACCGACACAAACACTTACGTTCAGAAAGCGGAGAAGAAAAAAGAGAAAAAGAAAGTTTTTATAAAGGCAACGCACTTGCAAGAGTTTCAAAACCTTTGGAACGCTATCAATAAAAATGCTTTTTATGTATTGGAAACTTTGACAGCAGAACAGGAAAGCCAACTGATACAAAACATTAAAAATCAAATAGAAGAAGTTCCCATTACTGAAATTCTGTTACAAACCATCCGTGCAGAACTAAACGTAAACAAAATTGGCGAACAAGGAGCAATAACTGAAAAGCTAACCGATACCGTTTCATACAAAAGCAAAGTTGATTATCTGGAGTTGGTTCGCACTTTGAGCAACAACACCAAAACCCCTATTTCATTTGTGGTTAAGGTTTTCAATGCTTTGAGTGATGATTTCAAAACCAAAATGCTCTGCAATAATCCTGAACGGGCACAAAGGGAAATTTCCGAAATAATCAACAAGAACTTAATTGCTATGCTCAAAGCAAGCATTAAGTATGACGGAATTAACGGAACAGGTTTGCCCAATGTGTTCAAAACAGAAAATGGTAAAACCTATTTAGATACAGGAAGCGTAGGTAAATTCCAAAAAGATATTGATAGTGATTTTTCTTTAAAACAAAAATGGATATTTGAAGAAGTGATTGAATATGACAGTGATTTTGAATTGGAAATTGTAGAGCAAGACCCCGACATTGACAGCATTGAAATTTTTGGCAAACTTCCACGCCTTAAAATCAAAACACCTTTGGGAGATTACAACCCCGATTTTTGCTATGCTATCAAAAGCACCGAAGGCAACAAAATATTCCTTGTAGTGGAAGCCAAAGGCTATAAATCGTCAACAGCGATACCGGTAGATGAAAAAGGAAAGATTGACTTTGCCAAAAAATATTTTGAGGCATTAGGCGAACACTACAAAGACCAAAACATAAAAATTTCATTTAAAGAACGTATCAATAAAACGCAATTAGCTGCATTAATAACAGAGGCTTAAATTATGGCAAATAAAGAAGATTTTATACAGGCAGGATTTACAGTTTTTGGAACAGAAAACAACGAAAATAAATTATTGAGTTTTTTAAAAGAACACTACCCAAATGTAATTAAAGACAACGAAATAAACCTGCAAGAGCTTAAAGCCATAGCGGGTTTACCCATTGACGAAAAGGTAAACGGTTATGGTTTAAACTTTGTAGGCAGGAACTTTGCCAGAGCTAAATATGCCCAAAAAACCGAAAAGGAGTTACGCCTGAATACCAAAATGAGCAAAAACATTGACACTACGCAAAATTTGGTGCTGAAAGGCGACAACCTTGACAGTCTGAAAATTCTAAAAAGCCATTATAGCGGGAAAATCAAATGTATCTACATAGACCCACCTTACAATACAGATAGCGATGAATTTGTTTATCCTGACAAGTTTGATAAAGAAGAATTGGAAGTGTTGGGTTTGGCAAACCTAAGCGAAGTCGATTTCGCACGAATGGATTTTAGCTTTAAAACCAAAAAAAGCCATAATGGTTGGTTAGCTTTTATGTATCCCCGTCTATTATTAGCAAGAGATTTATTGAGCAAAGAGGGTGTAATTTTTATAAGTATAGATGACAATGAAGTTCATAACCTTAGGTTATTAATGAATGAAATATTTGAAGAGGAAAATTCTCTAACAAAAGCACCTACAGCGTTAATCTGGCAACAATCAGGTACTACTGCTGGTCATTTCGCAAAGGCACATGAATATATCCTTTGTTATGCAAAACACAAAGAATCGCTACCATTTTTTTCATTATCTGATTATGGAGATGATCAAATAATAGCACATGGAGCTTTGAAAAAGATATCCAAAGCTAATCCAGCAAGCGAGATAACATTTCCAAAAGGTAGTATTGATTTTGAAGGCGAGAATGCAAAATTTACAGGAACAATAGGTGGGTCTGAAGAACAGATTATAAAAGACGAATTAATTTTCGAAAACGGTAAACTTGCCAAGGATGTAACAATAACGGCAGGCTGGGCGATGAAAGATCAAGTTCTGTCTTGGTTAGAGGGAAAGGAGACTTTTGACACTAAAGGTCAAAAAGTTGTTAGGTTTTACTTCAACAGTTCAGGTATTCTTTGGTACGAAAAAGAAAGAGGAACAATTCATCCTAAAACAGTTCTGGATAAAGACGTAGTGGGAACAAAAACTGGTGCAAATGAATTACAAGAATTATTATCTGGAAATTATTTTGATAATCCAAAGCCAGTATCTCTTATTAAATTCCTTTTATCTCTTTTATTAAAGAATGATAACATTGTACTTGACTTCTTCGCAGGTTCGGGCACAACAGGACACGCCGTAATGCAACTCAATGCGGAAGATGGCGGCAAACGTAAGTTTATTTTGTGCCAAATAGACGAGAAAATCAAAGAAGATAAACCTGCTTATAAATTTTGCATTGAAAATAATTTGCCTCCTGTTATTTCCAGCATAATGATAGAACGCTTAAAACGGGCAGGAGAAAAAATTGCTAAAGAAATAGAAGCAGAAAATAAAAAAACAGGACTGTTTGAGGAAGATAAAAAACAAATTCCCGATATTGGTTTTAAAGTGTT